>Ga0066830_10000006_pt1 | contig 35450 bp, 15 predicted proteins | sample ETNtaG_20_FD_65499 | JGI IMG/M metagenome (GOLD analysis project Ga0066830, IMG submission 65499) | Marine microbial and viral communities from oxygen minimum zone, Eastern Pacific Ocean - ETNP201306PF45B | ecosystem: Environmental > Aquatic > Marine > Oceanic | place: Pacific Ocean: Eastern...
ATATAAATAGATTACATGTCACGTGCACTATCAGATATAAATCCATCGCCAGATAAAGTTGCGATGAAAGGTTTATATAGGGATTTCCCTATGTTTTTTAAAACTGTGCATCCGACTAAAAAAGATATAGCTGCTGTTAAGGATTTAGATGCTGTAAAACACTCAGTAAAGAATTTAATATTAACAAATTTTAATGAGCGGCCATTTCATCCTGAGATTGGTTCAAATGTAACAGCTTTGTTATTTGAACCAGCAGATAATTTTACATCAATGGCGATTAAAGAAGAAATATTATATGTTTTAAAAAAGTTTGAACCAAGAACGAATGGTCATACCGTTGAAATAATTGATAATTCAGATAGAAATGCGTATGAAATTACAATTGGGTTTAATGTTATATTTTCTCCAAAGCGAGAAGAAATTAGTTTTTACTTACAACGATTACGATAATGAAGCAACTTAATGTCACAGAACTCGACTTTGATGCAATCAAAGAAAACCTCAAAGATTATTTTAAAAACGTAGATAACGGAGAATATTCTGATTGGGATTTTGAAGGATCGGGTCTTAGTCATCTACTCGACGTTTTAGCATATAATACACATTATAATGCAGTTGTTGCCCATAATGCAATGAACGAATCTTTCCTCGATTCGGCTCAAATTCGATCAAATGTAGTATCTCGGGCTAAGCTTCTTGGATATACACCAAAAAGCCAAACAGCGCCGATGGCAAAAATTTCATTAACATTCCCATCGGCTGTTAATCGAAATCTTTCAACATATACACTTACTAAAGGACAATCGCTTACATCTGCAATTGATGGAGTAACATATACTTTTATTACTCGAGATGATTATACTGCTGTTCTTGATGAAGAAAATAGGCAATATGTATTCGATGATGTAGTCATATATCAAGGTCGCATGAAAGAAAGTTCATATGTCGTCGAAACAGGAAATATTGATCAAAAATATATTATCGAAGACAATACAGTTGATTTAGATCATTTACTTGTTGATGTATATGATAATCAATACTCAACAGCATTTGAATCTTATGCTCGATTTAAAAGTTTAGCTGGTGTTGGTCCATCGACCGCAGCATATTTTATTAATGAGAATTACAATGGTAATTATGAAATTAAGTTTGGTGATAATATCTTTGGTAAAAAACCATCTTCTTTAAATATTATTAAAATCCGGTATTTAAGTACAAAAGGACCTAATGCTAACGGTGCTAATGTGTTTGAATGGGCAAGTCCGGGTTCTGTTAGTCCTACAATTGTTACTCTTTCATCTGCTACGAATGGTAGTATTAAAGAAGACGTTGAGACAATTCGTCATAATGCACCACTTTCTTTTACATCACAGAATAGAGCCGTTACATCAACTGATTATAAAGTTCTTATTCAACAGATTTTAAATAATATCGAAACAGTTTCTGTATGGGGAGGTGAAGATAATAATCCTCCTCAATATGGAAAAGTATATGCTTCGATTAAACCATTTGATTCAGAAAAGCTTACAGAGTTGGATAAAGATTTTCTCTTAAGAGAGTTGGTTGAAAAAAGAGTAATTGGAATCGAGCCAGTTTTGATTGATCCAGAATATACATATTTGTATTTTGATATCATGTTTAAATATGATTCGAATAGAACATCATTTTCTCCTGGTCAATTATCAACAAAGGTTGAAGAAATGCTCGAGGAATTTAATGTTACAAATCTACAAAAATTTGATGGTGTATTTCGTTATTCAAAACTTTTATCACACCTTGATAACTTAGATGTTTCAATCGTAAATTCCTTTGCTCGAGTATACTTATATAAACGAGTTACATTTGAATATGGAAAACTTTTATCAACTCCGGTAGATTTTCAGTTAGAAATCTATGGAGAAATTGATCAAAAAGAACCAATGATGGCATCAGATAGTTGGGTGCACAATAATATTATTTATAGATTAGAAGATGAGCCAATTACCGGTTCAGTCGAAGAAAGAAATGTATATGCATATCATATCGGTGCAAATGGTAATAAGAAAAAGTTATCTAAAAGTGTAGGTACACTTAATATGAAGACCGGATTAGTTTCTATTAATCCTCTTCCAATTAGTAAAACAGAAACTATAAATATATACGTCACTCCAGCATCAAACGACGTAGTATCGAAAAGAAACAAACTAATTAGTATTGATATTGGAAGAACAAACATTACTCCAGAAGTTGATACAATTGTTGTATCTGGATCATCTGGAGTTGATGAATATACACCATTCTTAAGACACCGTCCAGATAATACATAAACATGTCTCATATTTCTATAGCTTCGGCCGCTCCTCAAGGAACTGTTCCTCATAACGTAGAATCACTTCGCGTTGAAGAACTTATCCCTGAGCAACTTAGACAAAGTTCAGAAAAATTTATAGATCTAATTAAGAAGTATTATGATCATCTTAATTCTGAAGGTCTTCCTACATATGAAATAAATCGTATTATCGATGAACATGATATCGATAAAGTTTCTGAGAAATATTTAGATGGAATTCAGGCAGAAATTGCAAAGAATGTACCAGATTCTCGAGTAATGGATCGAGTTTCTTTGTATAAGAAAATTATTAAGTATTATACAGTAAAAGGTTCACAAGAAAGTATTACAACATTCTTTCGACTTTTCTTTGATGAGATTATTGAGGTATCATATCCGAAAGAAAAGCTTTTTAAACTTTCTGATGGTAATTGGGATCGAAACGATAATAAGTATATCAATACTATTAATGCATCGTTGTTATATGGTAATAAAAATATTACCTTTAATTATAATAAGTTTGAATTAAAGAATGATGATGATGTTGTATTAGGAACAGGAAAAATTATTAAAGGTGAAAGAGTTTCATTATATGATGAAGCTCCTAAAATCCAATCTCTTGTTTTTGATATTAACTCTACAAAGAACGTTAATTCTATTATTGGATCGTGGGATTCATTAGCATTAGAAGAAAAGTGGAGAGGGTATTTTAATAATGGTGCAACGTTCAATCAATATGACGATGTTGTTGTATTAGATGGAAAAAAGTCATATGTCGATTTCGGAGATATTGGAGATCATGCTGTTGATCTTAATACAGATGAACATTCTTTTATAATTCGAGCTCGGCCTAAAAAGAATAAAGAAAATACTCAAATACAACCTCTTTTCTCTTTAGCTAAAGATTATTCACAGGTTGGATCTCACGAGCTATTCTTTGATAAAACAACTAGAAAGGTTGGAAGATCCTTTATCGACAATAAAGATCCAAATATTATTTTAGATACTGATAATACATCTTTAATATTTTCTAATTTTATTGATAGCACATCTCTAAATGGAGAGTCATCTGATTATTATAATAGATTTTTTGCAGATTACCCTTCTTTTATTAATGGGAAATGGGTGCAAACAACAAGCCTTTTTAATAATGCGCCGGTATACGAATTTAATACAGATCCAGATTTAACATTATATGTAGAAACCGATGGTTCGAAATATAGATGGACATTACAGTCACGTGGTGCTAATTTATATTTTACTGATTGGGTTGATTTAGCAGATATACCAAATCCATACGATTTGAATTTAAAATGGAATTCTGGATATAAACCAGGAACACACGAATTTAAAGTGTTACCAACATGTGATGCTCTAAAGAAAAACGAATCCTTTATATTTGAACTACATAATCGTGGTTATCTTTCGATATATCATAATGATATTATAAAGCAAGAGATTACATTTGCAAATTCTGATATAAAAGATATTTTAGATTATGCAATAGAAGGTGATTATCTTTTGATTTTAGATAAAGAACTTAATGATAATACTCGAGTTATTGCTTATAAACGAGATTCATTCAATGATTATGTATATGAGAAAACACTTAACCTAAATGGTCACTTTTCTCATATTAAATTAGTTAAGTCTCAAATTGTTGTTGGTACTGGTATTAGTGGCCATCAAGATCTTCGAGTATATGATAATTGGGAAGAAGATAATTATACAACGTTAAAAACCGATGATTTTAGATCTGTTACTCCAGATTTAGAATATAACGATCTTAATATTTCCTCTTCACCTATTGGAAATATTATTTCTAATATTAATGAAGAATATAATTGGGATGGAAACGGATTAGCGTATGCTGAAGATGAAGGAGATTACAAACGCACTAAAGATTTTACAGTAAAAAAGAGATTTACTATTGCGTTACGTTTTAAAGTATCGGGAGTCGTTGACAATCGGGATCTTACACTCTTTAAACTTGGTTCTTTATCAGTTATTACAAATAAAGATGGAAATATTGCTATATCTGATGGTACTACGGATACGAATAATATTCCAAGATATACAGATGGTGATGATCAAATCTTACAAACACTCAAACACAGTGGTTGGAATACTCTCGTTGTTGATTTTGAATTAGGAGAATTTGACGAAATATCAAATCCTACCTATGATGTATGGATAAATTCTAATATTTCTATTAATGGATTTAGAAGAACAATTTATAATTTAGCTCTTGACTATGGCGGTAATTGGATAAGTGCAAACTTTAATGCAACGAGTACTATTGAAGTTGGTTCTAATAATGTAGAGGTATCGTATTTCGCTATCTATGATGGTAAACTTACTGAATTAGAACATAGACATATCGATACGTATTTAGCATCAAGCATTGATGTAGCTCATGATTTAGGTAGATTTGAAGTAAATGAATCGGGTAATGTTATTATAAAAGCTTCTGATTACGGATTATATATTTGGGAAAAAATAAATGATGAATGGCATTCTTACTTTAATACGATTGAAGATATTACTGATAATGATTCATCTCAAATTTATAAGAATTCGAATCTAACATATTCGTATAAGTTTTTTGGTGATGCTTTATTACTTGTAAATGGTGGATATAATAATAAAATTATTCTAAGTGAAGTTATTTGGGATTATGATGAAGATGCCGATGGTGTTAATCCAGCAAATGCACTAGATATAATTAGACATACTGGCTATTATAAACAATTCGAACCGCTAACATATTTCTCGGATCAAAATCGCGAATATGAGTTATACTATATCGAAAGCGAATATCTTTCTACTCGTAATTCATGGAAAGTAAAAAGAAAATTTAAACCTTCTACAGTATTTGTACAGCCTAATACTGAAATTGATGGTGGAAATACGGTAGAAGCTAAATTTAAAATAGGTCTTCAATATGGATTAGATATCGCGATTGACAATAGCAATGAATATTTTGCTATATCATACGAGCCATCTTTTTATAGCGATAATGTCGATACAATCGATGGCTCGTTATATAGAACAAGCGGTAAAGGTTTACGCTATGACATTTATAGAAAAGTTAGTGATAATACTATCGTTCCCAGGCAAATAGAAGAACCGATTGCCGGATGGCCAAAGATTGATAGCTTCGTATATAATAATTATTCGTTAAAATATAGAACAGATAGGTATCCAACATATAATGCGATATTATCATATCCGTATCTTATTCATAGTACTAATACAAATGATTCATACGCTGAACATTCGCTTTTAAAATATGGTTATAGTACTGATAATTCTTTATATGAATTATTAGATGATGAGGTAATTACTGGCGATTTTGTTGTATCTACACCGGCTACAAATGAAATATATTTAGATAATAGCGAAATACTTCCGTATGAATATTCAATTGTTATTATTAGAGGTAGAGCAAATAGATATAATGGATACGTTGATATATCAGTAAACGGTACAGACTTTGAAAGAATCTTTAGTGGTAATACATCGAAAACATTATTAATTTCTCCCGAAGCAAATTTTGTTCTTGGTAGAAATAAAAGAGGATATTTCAATGGAGATATAAGCCATGCTCAATATTATAATGATGCAATATCAGATTCTACTAAAGACGAAATTGTAGAGTATCTAAATAAAAATGTTTTAGACTTTTATGCTCTTGAATTCGATGAAATTTCTGGCACATCGATTGGTGCTACAAAAATGGTATCGGATCCTCTTGAAAAAGATGATGTATTTACCTTTAACAATTTAGATGGTCATATATTTAATTCTTTTTGGGTTTTTGATCAACCAAATTTAAATGATAATCCATATCCACGGATTCGTATAACTGCTAATTATAATAATGCAATTTCTGCAGCGCAAGATATTCATTGGGGGGATGGAAATTCTGATCTTCTTCTTGATGAGGCTGCGGTTCAACATTTATACACTTCTGATTTTGTAGGAAAATACTTAGATCGAAAAGGTCAAGCTTCGTCTGTCAATCGTATTCAAGATAGTATGTTTTGGCAAGAGTTCTCGTATAATATTCGTTCGTCTTTAAAGATCGACGAATGGGAACAGCAGTTTGTAAATCTAGTTCACCCTGCAGGTTTAAGATTTTTTGCTACTGTTCTTCTTCTTGTAATAAGAGACAATCATTGGTTTGGACCAAAATACGTTACCTTCGATCCAAGCTCAAGAGAAAACATTAATCTTATTAAAGTTGAAGATAAATTTTTATCACCGTTTAGAACTACACAGCCAATAGAAGATCTTCGGTGGCTTGAATCATTGACTGCACCTACTGAAGGTGGGGGTTATCATATGCCTATTTTCCAACCAGGTTGGTTACAAGGAGATATTCGAGTAAGACAATTTATTTTCGAGGCAGCACAATGGACAAAACTTGCTCGCTTCGTACCTGGAAATGAAGCAACTGCTAAATATACATATGAGTATATTGAAGGTGATCCGGTTTTTGATAAAGAAATTCGTATTATTGGATATAGCGGAGAAGAATTAAAGGTAGGTGATCAAGTCTATCAAGATGTTGAAAATATAACATACGAAGGTGTTATAACTAAAATTATACCAGACGGTGACGAGTTTACCGGTATTTTAAGATTAACTAATACTGCTATAGGAATTGACAATGTTCCAGAAAGTCAGCGAGAGTATTCTTTGCCTGGACCGCACATTTCATCGTTAGATGATAAAACATATTTTGAAGAAGGCGACGGAAGCGGTGATGCAACCGGTAATTATATTACACTTAATCTTTTCGATGAGACATATGTTCATGGATTGATTGTACAAGGCGGTATCAATCCAGATACCTCTTTTGATGTTACTACTAATGAACAGCTACTTTCAGATGATGAGTTTACTCAATTTGGATTTGCAGAAAAGATAAGCGGTAATGATATTGCACAGGCAGTTGCAGTAAGAGGTATATTAAAATCAACTGGAAAAAAGGGAATAGCAATATACGAATTTACCACGAGTTGGAATCAGATTAGCGACGTTATTCTTGTCGATCCAGATAATGATGGTTCAAAAAGATTTGGTGATGAGTTAAAATATTCTGGAGATGGAGTTGCTATTGATAATTATAATCATAATGATCTTGAAGGGGTAATTCAAGTATATGACTCTACTTTAGGTACCCGCCACGGAAGTGATATTATTGTACCAACAGAAAGTGAATATGGTTATACCTTTGATTTCGAAAAAAATGGTAATGATTACAATGTAATTGTTGCAAATACTGCTCCAACTAATTCTGAATATACTAGTATTGTTAGCTCATACAAATATGACAGCTCTGGTGTAGTGCAGCATTTTTCGAAATACGCTGATGATCTAGTAAGCACTCGTAATGATGCTTTTGGTAAAGCTGTTGCAATAAGTGGAGATCGAATTGCAATTAGTAGTCCAAATTATGAAATTAATAAAGGTAAAATACAAGTGTTTGATTTGTATAAACACACAGAAAATATTACTGTTAATCCAGAATATGAAGATCGATATCATACCTCAGTTTGGGGGATCACCGAAGACGCACTATATAGACATTCATTATCTAAACTCGATTCATCCCAGGGTTGGTCATGTTCTTCCGCTGCTAAAGACGAAATTGATAATCTAGATTATAATACATATGTTGAACTTGATTTAGGAGAAGAAAAATCGGTTGCTGGAATTATAACTCAAGGACGCAATTCAGAAGAGTATAAACAATGGGTAACTGACTATAAAATAGAAGTTTCTATAGATGGTAATACTTGGAATTATCTACAAAACCCAAATTTTTATGGCACAAGTTCAGATAGGTGGATTGGAAATAATGAATCTAACTATTTAACTAGTGCAACTAATACATTTGAAGATTATGTAACAGCTAGATATATTCGAATATATCCAACTGGTTATCAAAGTCATCCGACTATGAGAGTAGGAGCAATTGTTGGAAGTGGTGAAAGTAAATGGGTACAAGTAGGTAAAGATATTGTTGGTGATTATAATAATCATCTAGGTGAAAAGATTGTACTTGATAAAAACGTAATAGTAACATCTTCTAATAGAAAAACTACAGATGGCTTAACAACGATTGATACAAAGGTATATGAGTATAATGATAATAGTGGATGGATTCAAAAAGGTCAAACACTTTCTGAACATATTATTGAATATACCTTTCCTTCTGATAAGTATAATCTATCATATAAAAATGATTATACATTCGGAGACGGTTATTTAGGAATCGGTGGTTTAATTTCGAGAGATAGTTTATTATCTGATAATGTGCCTCAATATTTTAGTTCAATTTATTCATTTGATCGCAATGAAAATGAATGGATAAAGATTGGTCAATTTAATGGTGAAAACATTACCGCAACTTTAACACATTCATCTATTGGCGCAGTAACTGGTGATTTCTTTACTGGTAATTCGCTAAATAGTCCAAGTGAAGATGGATATATTGCTTATCATACTGCTACAGAGCAAAGTGAAAATGCCTTAGGAGTTACAGGATATATCGACAAATTAAATATTCAATATACAACTGATAATGAAAATTGGATCGATATATCAAGCGATTCACCGCCAGAATTTGAAACTGGATTAACTGACTATAGCGGGAAATCTAAAATAGAATTTGATAGTCCGGTTATTGCTACAGGTATAAGAGTTATTCCATTAGAATCTCCGGTTTTTCTTCGATTCGGAATTGCAACAGAGTCAACTATAGGTGGATTTGTAGATGGTGATATCTATACTCTTAATAGTCCTTCGACTGTTGCAGCAATTAATATAGCACCTCTTAAAACCAAAACAGAAATAATTGATGTCGGTGAAGGAGAGCAAGAGGCTGCATACGCCCAACAAGATCGATCGACAATTGACATTAATTCTGAGCTCTTTATGAGAGCAGTATTAATGTCGTTTAAGTACGTTATTCCTTCATTCCAGCCACATACACAATTTACAAAATCAGATTATCAACAGAATCTTAAGTTTAAAGATATTGGAGAAATTAGCTGCTTCTTTAATATAACAATTGATGATGCGATTGCTGATGAATTTGTATTTACTAATATATCGGCTATTGCAGAAAAACGTAATCCTCTTACTACTGAGAGTGGAAACTTCATATATCTTGAAAGTGATTCTTCACCATTCAATAGAGAACTTCTTATTGATGATATTGAAGATTGGTGGAATAATCCTGAAAATTCGAATGATATTTCTGAACCAGTTCAATTTAATATTACATCCTCAACTGGTCCTTCGGTAAATCAAGGAGATATGGTATATCAAGATATTACTACAACAATGTTGCGTAAATATGATAGTATTGATGAAGTTAATATTATTGAAACTGGAGATGACGATATTAATGGTACTTGGATAAAGACCACAGACGTAAATGGTAAAGCCGCATTTGAAAAGGGAACTGATGGAACTATCGAATGGGACGGTACTAAATGGGAAATTGTTTATGATGGAAATACATATTATGAATCTACAGAAGATACTGATTACCCATGGGAAGTAGTATTATGGACAATTACATCACACGGTACAGATGCTCCTGACTTCTCGGTTAATATTACTATTGGAGGCCTCATTACTGAAACACTTGATGATGGTGATACTATAATGGTTGGTTGGAAAAATGCTATAAATACATCTGGTACCGACTTTGAATTGCCTTCAATGCCAGAAGTCGATCTTCTCTTTAGAGATGGAACAATTTATACTGATTATAGCCCACAAACTACATTACAGATTACTGTTAGCACGTAAAAATATATAAATAGAATCAATGAGTACAAAAATTTCAGGATTAACCGAACGGCTACAAACAAATATCAATGGTGAAGAGTTTTTCCCCATTATTGACTCAACGAATAGTCAATATCATACGTATAAGATAAAGCTTGATACTCTTTTTCAAAGTGGGCAAGGATATGAGAAGGTAACAAACCTTGAACTTACTAGTGATAATAATACTGAATTTGTATTAACATATACTAAAGAAGATAATACAACTGATGTATTAACTATTCCGAAATATTTTATTGAAGATAATGATGTAGCATTTAGTCATATCGATCCGGCTGGATATATTACTTCTACTCAAAAGATTTCTAATAATAATTCTGACGATAAACTTGCTACGGCAAAGTCAGTAGATCAACACATTGATCATCGCTTATATGGAACGGGTTTATATGATGATGAAATTAAAGCATACTTTGGCGATAGTTCGACTCCTCGGAGTGAAACACACGTATTAGCAGATTTTAGACTTAATACCGAAGTTGCATCAGATTTTGCTGCATTAAAAGATGGTGTATCAACTAGACATGATACGCTTAAAAAGATCGAGGTAGAAATCGATGCATTAAATGCATCAAATGCAACTAAGATTGGTATTGATCAAGTTAATACTTCTCATTTTAAAATTAATAGCAGTAACTTAAGTACTCGCTTAAATATTAAAGATTTAGGTATTACGACTAATTTACTTAATCACCAAGCAGTTACTCGTGATAAACTTGCTAATAATGCAGTTGAAACAGCAAAGATTAAAACCGGTGCAGTCACTGCTGATAAGCTTGCAACTAATGCGGTTGAAACAGCAAAGATTAAAAATGATGCTGTTACTCCAGCAAAAATATCAAGCGGCGGTCCTTCTTGGGATAATACTACAGTAAGTATTCCAGGTGCTTTATCTGTAACTGCAAATGTTACTACTTCTGGTAGATTTAGATCACACGCTACTGATTTTCATCTATATAATACTGGACGTTCTAAAGGAAATGTTCATGATGGTAGAGCATTAGTTCATGGATTTAGTGATGAACTCGTTATTAATTATGGCGGCGATTATACCGGTGGAGTAACAATTAGAGGCATAGTAACAGTACCAGATTTATCTGTTCAAAAAATAAAATCTAATGGTGATAATACCGTTGTAACAAAGGCATATGTTGATGATGCAGATATTCGAATAAGGCCATTAGATTCATCTCGTGTTAGTGATGATTGTATTTTATTAAGACATATGTCTGATAATTCTGTTGGTACAGCAGAAATTCTCGATGACTCAATTACAAGTGCAAAGATTGAAAATATTGGTCCACAATGGGACTCAAACGGTAGTGTTACTATTCAAAATGATTTAGATGCGAACGGTTTAAATTTCGAAATTGGTAATAGCGCAAGTACAAGTAATAATCCTACTATTGTAAAACTTATTTCATCGAAATCAACGAGTGGATTTGCTGCTATTAAAAGAAATAGCGGAAATTCAGGAACACTTATATTTGATAATAAAGGAAGCGGTACTCACGAATTCCAAATTAACGGTTCAAAGAAGTTCGAAGTACAATCTGGAAGATCTACCGTACACGGCGGATTTACTGTTACTGGAGGTGGAACTACAACAATTGCAGGAAGTAATTTTAGTAATCCAGCATTCCTTGTTGGTAGCGATAGCACTGGAATCGCAATTGATAATAATGAGATATATCAAAAGGGTCATCATATGCATATTGGTGTCACTGCTGAATCTCAAAATATTTATTTTAGAAGTTCATTAGGAGGTCTTCTTACTATTCATGGTAATGGTGGTAATGTTTGGATGAGAAACGGTATCACTTCGGATAGTGGTATATTTAGACAGAATCATGATAACCAAAGAACTCATATCCTTGGTGGAACGACTGCTAATAAGGGTGCCAATGTTATATTGTATGGTATTAATAATACTAATCATCCTGGCTATGCATATTATGATGCAGATAAACATATATTTAGATCGAATAATCATGCAAGAACTCTACTTACGATTGATTCTGTAGCAAATAATGTTACACTTAATTATGAAGGTACATCGGCTAAACACCTTGTTACAAAAGGGTACGTTGATGCAAATACATTCCCTAAGATAACCCAGATAGATGATATTACTAATCGTTTAAATAGCGGATTTTATCAAACGAAACAAGCTGATACCGGAAATGGATGGCCAGAAAGTACCGGTACTTGGTATCATATGCTTTCAAATACTCATAGTAATACATCGAATTATAATGCATTACAATTTGCGGCTGATTATTATAAGCAAAAAGTTTTCTTTAGATCAACTAATAATAATGGTAAACAAGCTTGGAGCGAACTATGGCATACAAATAATATGGGATCAGAGTCTGGTCTCGATGCTGATACAGTAGACGGCAAGCATGCGGCTGATTTTGCAACAGCTACTCATAATCATGATAGCCGCTATCTTAGAACCGGTGCGGCAGGAACTGCTACAAAACTAATAACGTTTACTGGTGGTCTTGTTTCAACAAATGTTGGCACTACGCCTGATAAGATTGGTAATATTGCAATTCATAGAAAGAATTATAATATTGATAAACTAGAATCGTTTATTCTATCTAAAACTGATGGCCAATTTAGTGGATCTAGACCGGCCGGAACCCATAACGGGTTTGGTGTTATTTCGTTAAGAACACACAGTGGTAATTACTTTACTCAGCTTGGATTAGACACAAACCAAAATAATCTATGGATTAGAAGCGCGAATAATTCTACTTCATTTAATTCGTGGAATAAAATTTGGCATGATGGCAATGATGGATCTGGTTCTGGCCTTGATGCTGATAAGTTAGCCGGTGTAGCTTCATCATCATATGCTACAAAGACATATAGTGACGGAAGATATATTCAAAAGACCGGTAATCAAACACTTGATGGTACTCTTAATTTTAATAAGACTAATCAAGGTTTAGTTTGGGGAATGAATTCAGACGGAGCTTCTATTCGATTCCACAATACTGGCGATGGTGATACTAATTCGAGATTAGAGTTTAACACCCGCGATAATTACAGCGAAGAATTCTTATTTAGTCATACTGCGTGGCGTGGTATTGATGTGCCTTCAGAACATATTGAATGGCTTCGTATTGGTCATAATAAACTATTACATATGGGCCATAAGGTTTGGCACGAGGGTAATGATGGCGCTAATTCTGGTCTTGACGCTGATACACTAGATGGTAAGCATGCGTCTAATTTTGCTACATCTAATCATAATCATGATGATATATACGTTAAAAAGGGTGTAACGATTACTCCATCAGATCTTTCGGTCGGTGGACCAATTTGGGATACAAATAGTAATCTTACAGTAAATGGTTCTTTAACAGTTGGTGATAATGCTGGTGAAGGAATTACAACTCGTAAAATTGTTGGTGTTGGTGATTCTTTGATGCTTCATGGTGGTTCACAAACCAATGCAGCAAAGATTGAATTATATAGTGATAATAATAGCAACTTAGCTAAACATATTCGTTTACGTGGTCTTACAACCCAAATATATTCTCAATCAAATCTTGCTCTTGACATAAAGTCTGATGGCCAAATTGTTGCCCCTCAACAAACAAAGGCTCGTATCAATATTGATAAAGCTCTTACAACGAAAGAATGGGTTCTTTCTGAAATCGCAAAGGTATATCCAGATGATAATTATGTATTAAGAGATGATCCAGAATTTGTATCTGGTGTTATCATTAACGGATCACTTGATAACGCAGACTATACGAGATATACCGGAGGGCAAGTGCCCGGTGGTTTCGGCACATTTAAGAATGATGGCGTTAACTTATTACTTAAAGGAAATGCAAATGGTGTAAGTGGTGTTTATTTTGAATCTGAAAAAGATGGTACACGAATTAATTCTGGATCTGATTTCGGATTTATCCAATATCACGCCCATGGTATTGGTAATTCAACCGGCGAACAATCTGATCTTGTTATTGGTGTAACAAATGACGGACCCGGAGGTGTTGAAGATAAAATCATATTTGATGTTCCAAATAAAAATAATCTAAAGGTTATTATTCAGAATAACACTTCTACTGAATATAAGGTTTGGCACGAAGGTAATGATGGTACCGGTTCTGGTCTTGATGCTGATACAGTAGATGGTATACACGCTGCTAGTTTCTTTAATAAGTCATCTACTTCTCAACAAAATATTAAAGGCGATACTCGATTTGATCAAGGGAAACGAATTTCATTTGGTCATACAAATCAAATAGATAGTAATGATGGAGGAATTTCGGCTGGTAGACACGGAAGCGGATTAAACATTGTTGGTGTTCAAACAAAGACTGGCGAAGGTCGAGTTATTAGAACTTGGGGCGAGTTGATTACTCATGGTAGTCATAAATATTGGCATTCTGGTAATGATGGTAAAAATTCTGGTCTTGATGCTGGATATTTAGGTGGACAAAAATACGATAATTATTTGCTTAAAACCGATAAAGCCGCTGATTCAAGTAAGCTTGGAGGAACTGCTGCATCTAATTATGTTACTAAATCTAATGCACATTTTATTACAACTGATAATACTGCTCCAGTTATTATTAGTCGATTCGGCCATACTAGAGAAAGTGTAAAGATTGGTCTTACTGATCAAGCGTGTACATTTAATTACACAAATGATGAAAATTGGAATTCATATGTATTTGAATTTAATAACACTGATACTGAACGTGAAGGCGGTGCTAGAGCAAATACCGGAAAAGTTTGGTTTAGATCTAGGAAAGATTATATAGATAGTTCCGATAAGTCAAAGGGTGTTGGTCCACATACTATTGAGGGTTATATTCGGGACTCTCGTTCTGGAACAACTAGAGATTATAAGATATGGCACTCTGGTAATGATGGTAGCGGTTCTGGTCTTGATGCTGATACACTCGATGGTGTACATGCAGCATCCTTTGCTAAAATTAATACTAGGATACCAGTAAGTACACCAACTTCTGATAACCATGCCGCAACAAAGAAATATGTTGATGATAAAGTATTTGACGATGCCAAAACTCTTGACGGTATTGATAGTAGAGGTTTTTATAATAATACATCTCAAGAAATTCCTAGCGGATCTAGTAGTAGCCTTCCAGTGGGATGGTACACAATTGCATATAATAATGGAGATAGAGCAATTGCACGATTTGGTGTTAGAGATGCAGCAGGGGGTAGACATCAGTCGATTATTTTTACTGCTTCTCATACGTTTGGTATGAATGCTTCGAATAATATTACAATTACGCATAATTCACATTATGCAAACCAACCTATTAAAGGTATTCGAATTAAAGAAGGTAATACATATGATGGAGCAGCATTACAAATTTACATTGCTAATCCAAGTAATATTGTAAAAGCATATATATTAGGAGATAATTTCCAATCAAACGGTTGGGTAAAAGCCGAAAAATGGGTTCCAGATAATACAAATCCAGGTATACCTTCCGAAAGAAGAGATCCATCAATAAATAATAGAACCCAAACTAGTTACTATAGTTCTGGTGGTACAACTCTTAATAATGCACGATGGGGCGACAGGTTTGGATGGGCGCCAAGCACTACATCGAATCTTATACCGGCTGGCGTAACGCTTGTTCCGCACCCGAGCCAAGGTTACGATTACACACAATTAGATCTCGGAGCAGTAAAGACTGTGACCGGTGTTGACACACGAGGTAGGTATGATATTGATCATTGGGTAACAAAGTATCAGGTAGCATACTCTTCAAATGGATCTAGTTGGACCTTTGCTCAACAATTTGGCAAAACCGACTATGTGTTTACTGGAAATAGTAATAGAAATTCATCGGTGGCAAGAACTTTTTCACAGCCGGTGCAAGCTCGATATATTCGTATATATCCAACTGCCGGTAATTTTTATGGTTGGCCAGTGCTTCGATTTGCAGCGAAGATTGATGTTTGGCCAGAATTAACAAATATAGCAGCAGATCTTGATTTATCTAATTCTAATGGTGGTATTATTACTACTGATGAAATTTATGCGGGTGGTACAATAGATCAATATAAAGTTTGGCATGAAGGTAATACCAAAGATGCTATTGTAACAGATAAAATTAAGAATGGTGCGGTTACAACTGCAAAACTATCGACTGGAGCCCCTACTTGGAATACTGCATCTGATCTTTTTGTTGAAGGTGCTTTACGATTAGGTGATACTAGTGGTCAGGGTTCAGTAATACCATATACATCAATAAGTGCAGAACGCGATGCTCATAAGACAGATACACTAAAATTATTTAGTGATGAAAATATAGTATTTTCTACAATTAACGAGTATAATCGTCCTAGAATGATTATCAGTAGGTACGGTAATATCAGATTATCAGCACGAGATAATACCGGTGAAGGACATTCTAAATTACATATCGAAGATAAAGCAGTTCCATTATCATTTAAAGAAACTGATGAAACTGGTGCTGGTTCATTGTGGAGAATGCCACTTGATGGTAAAGAATTAAGATTTGATGCATCACAAGATGGAACGACTTTTACCGGATATAAGGATATTTTAAGATTAGGCGCTGATGGTAAAATTGTTGCTCCTAACTTACTTAAAGAAAATATTACCAGTGCAAAATCTCTTGTTACAAAGGAATACGTTGATAATAATCCCGAGGTAGCTGCCCTCGGTCTGTCGCTTGCATCGATGGCTTACTCCATGAGTCGTGTTTCACCCAGTGGCTCATACACAGCTGTAGAAAGATATAGTTACCCGAATGTTACTTACACCTCGGCGATGGGGGCAAGATATGGAAGCACCAGCGCAGGAAGTTGGAGATGGACTCGCGGAGCGATCGCGAGTGACGGATATCTTTTTACTGGTAGTTCTAACAAATTATATCATATTAATTCGAATAAGGAATGGTTTGCGAGAGCGGCCAATTTACATCCCACGTTAGATCTAAAAATTAAAGTAAACTTTCAATTTATTAGCAATACTGATGATCAGGCAGATCATATACTTTGGTATAGGCTAAAAACAACTAATAATCCCTTGGATTCTAATCCAGGTACTGGCGCTTTAGTCACTGTAGAAGAAAGACGTAATGCGGCTGGAGATAGCGGGAGTCAGTATGCGCCGCATACTTGGGGCGTATATCGAACAGTAACAAATAGAGAAATTATTGTACCAGCTGGACAAACAATATTCTTTAAATTTTTTGGAAGAATTAATTACGGTAGTGGTCAAAACGAAGGTATAGGTATTAGAGGATTTAATATACATTCTCCTACTTGGGGTTAATAAAAAAAGAATAATATTTTAGAATTAGCACTAATGTATTTTTAATATATTACGTCTTTCGGTCTACAGTTTTATGATTTCAATGAACACAAATATTAGTAATATTATTAGCAACGAATCTATATAAATAACACCATGGCAGCAATTATTACAAGTGATTTTAGAAAGAATTCTCGACAAATATTCATCAATGATATTAAGACATCTACCGTTGATGATTATTTTATTGGACTAGGTAAGACAGACAGTTGGCCAGATTCGGCAGACGCTGAAGGTAATGCGATAACAGAATATAATAGAAATTTCTCTGCGCCATTACCAACTGATACGATTCAGAATAAAGAAGATGTTCTGAAGAATCTTATGGTTTTAGTAAAAACAAAAGCCGCAGAAGTTTTTACTGTTGTTCCTCGAAATAATTGGGCATATAATAGAGTTTATAAGATATACGATCCAACCGATCCAAGATGTTTTGATTACGAAACAATTGATGGTGTAGCGCACTATCCGTGTTATGTTACATCGAATGATAGAATTTATATTTGCTTATCTAACGTGGATGGAGATGGCGAAGTAGTAGAATCAACTACTCCAATTCCTTCAGGCGCTGGATCAACCCATGAAACATATCATAGTCCAAGAGCATTAAGTGATGGATATGTTTGGGCATATGTTACTTTGCTCGATGATGATTCTAAATTTTATACTGACCAATTTGTTAATTACACATATCCAAGCTCTAGTGATTATACAAATATTGTAAATGCTACTGGAGGATTAGTATATGGATTTAAGATTATTAATGGCGGAGGTCCTACTATTAGTACAACATCACTAACTGAACTTAAATTAATTGGTACTGGATATAGCAATGGTGAATTAACACCAGTATCAGACGTAATTATAACAGATACGAGTGGATCCACTACAGATTTTAATGTAATATTTGGTGCAAATGGAATTGAAAAAATTGAATATAAAGATCCACCTCAAACTGGAGATCCATTTTCTTGGAAAACTGGATTCGAATCAGCATCAATTGTTGCTAAAGTAAATGGAGAGGTTAATACCGATATTCAAATTGTTCCATATGTTTTACCGTATAACGGTTTAGGAAGAAATCCCGATAGCGACCTTCCTTCATACTATGCTGGAATTGCTGTTGATTTTATTGGAGAAGTCGATGGTGAAGCACCAGTTGGATATAATGTTGATGTTAGACAAATTAGTTTAATTAAAAATCCCACTCGAAACCCAGACGTTGATATTACTACTGATAATGATTCTGATGCTGATCAGGGCTTTTATACACATGACGAAGCATATGATGCATTAAAATATATTTCATTATCTGCTGGAACATTAACGAGAGATTATATAGGTAGAGATTTTATTATTGAACAACAAAGTACTGGAGCGAAAGCTTGGTTAGATTATGCAGACAACGTAAACGAAAAATTGTATTATCACCAAAATAGTTCAAATCTTGTTAACTTTAAACGATTTGAAGCTAATAGTATTACTGATGATATTATCGTTAAAAGTATTACTGGATATGATGACGGTGAAAGATATCAATGCATTCAAGTTGATAATCCAGAATATTTACCTGAAACGGGTGAAGTGATTTTCTATGAGAATAGAAAGCCTATAAATAGAAATTATAATCAAACAGATGAAGTAAAACTTGTTATTCAATTCTAATGGCTATTAAAACTTATGAAAATACACCGTATGTTGATGACTTTGCGGTAAGAGATCTTAATTTCGACAATAAGAATGCAGAGGAAAAGAATTTTCTTCGCATTTTGTTTAAGCCTGGTGTAAGTGTACAAGTACGTGAACTGAATCAGATGCAGTCGATTTTGCAAAATCAAATCGACAAAGTAGGTAGAAGTTCCTTTAAAGAAGGTCCTGTTCCATCTTTAGCAGATGAAGCAACTTTTCAACAAGATCTAAATTTTGTAGATATCGATATTGATAGTGAGCTTACTGATTTATTTTCTAATTTATCTTATATAGAAAAGATTCGTTTAGATTATTATCAAGGTACTCCTTCTACATCATTTTTAGAAGCAGATATTTTACATTATGAAGCGTTAGCCGAAACAAATCGATATCGCTTTTATATTAAATATAAGACATCGGTTCAAGATTCTGATGGAGAAAATATTAGCGAATTTGATGTCAGTACTCCTCCTCAAGTCATTGAGTTGGATAATGATATTATAATTAATAATAATACTCTTTATTCTCGATCACAAAATATTGGTACAGTAGCTAATAGCGGAAGAGCCGGAGTTGTAAAAGTTGATAGCGGCACATATTTTGTTAAAGGGGAGTTTGTATATACTGATGATCAAATTGTATATTTTTCTTTACCATATAGACAATATTTAACAAATGTCGATGTTAGATTTATTATAAAGGAAATTGTTGTTAATTATCAAATGGATGCATCTTTGCTTGATAATGCAGCAGGTTATCCAAATGCTACTGCACCAGGTGCTGATCGATACACAATTGATTTAGAATTAGTTATTACTAGCAAAAATGAAACGAGCGTCGATCAAGATTTTATTGATGATAATACTCACGTTTATGATGAAGGTGATTTTCCATTTAAAGATACATTGTCACTTATAAAGGTTGAAAATGGAAATGTAATAGAAGTTGCTAGACCAGAGCTTGCCGAGATTATGGATATAATGGCAACGCGAACAAAGGAAATAAGCGGAGATTTCGTTGTTGATCCATTTGTAATAGACATTAAAGAATTTTATAATGATGTTGATGATGAAAATAATCGAGGAATATATACTGAAAGCCAAATTGATGATTTAGGAATAAACGTAAAACAAGATGATATTTCTGGTTTAGGTAGTACGTATACTGGTCAATTAGCTAATGCAACACTCGCTCAAAAGAAACAATATGCCGATGCTCGAATTGTTGTAGGTATTGAACCTTCGGTTGCATATGTTGATGGTTATAGAATTGCACCACCCGATAAAATAAATGTTGTTGTTGAAAAGGCTAGAGTACAATCAGAACAAAAAGATGTTTATAGTAATGCATTACTTGGATCATATGTTTTAGGTAATGCGATTACCGGATATCCATCATTTGATGTTGACGATGCCGCAGAGATTAAAGACGGATCTACATTACTTGCTACATGTAAAATTCGCGGATTAGAGAATCCTTCTTCTGGTGTATATCGCTTATATATTTACGACGTTGAATTAGAACCTAATCAAGATTTAACTAATGCCGAGACTATTACACAGAGTGTTGGATCATTTGTGTTTACTATTAATGCTGCATCTGGCTTTGCACTTTATGATAGTGAGTATAATAAATCTATCTACCAATTACCAGCTGATTTTATTTCACAAATAATCGGTGATAGTGAATTTACTCTTAGAAAAGTACTATCGCCTGCTTCAAGTACCGAAACGCCAGCCGGTACACCAGATAAAACAGAGATTGTCTTAAATCTTAGTGGAGCAAATGATCGATTCGAAGAATTTGGATTTAGATCTTTTATTGTTATTGATCAAAGCGGTAATCATGTAGATGTTGATGACGTCGACTTATCAAATAATAATCAAACAGCTACATTAACTATTAACTCTACTAATCTTGGGCAAACAAAAGTCATTTATTCATATAGAAGTCATGGCTTAGCTCTTAAAACAAAAACATATACACAAGACACCGAAACTCTATCACTTGGTTCTCCATCAGTTATCAATACTGGTGATGAAATTGAATTAAGCAATTATGATATTCATAAAATTGTAAGTATTACCGATACTGCTTCATCACCGCCCTTAGATATTACAGATAAATTTACTCTAGATAACGGACAAAGAGATGGATGTTATAAAAAAGGTAAAATTAAATATATCGGATCTAATACTATTAACGACAGTATCGTAGTAAAATATAATTATTTTTCACACGGATCTGGTGACTATTTCTCTCTCGCTTCTTATGGAGCAGCCAATACAGGTTTAGATCCTATTACATATGGTGATATACCAAATTATAAAGACGTTCGTTTAGCTGATAGTTATGACTTTAGAGCAAAGGAAGGTGACGGTGATCACGGAACATACGTAGATCCTTATAGTACAATCGACTCTACTATTAAATATTATCTTTCTAGAATTGATAAACTTGTAGTAACACGAGAAGGTGAATTTAAATTTGTAGGTGGTATACCCGGAGTTCAACCAGATGCACCAGATCTTCCGTCTGATTCACTACATTTATATAGCTTATTTCTTCCAGCATATACATTTAGTTCTAAAGATATATCTACTGATTTCGTTGATAATAAGAAATATACAAATCGCGATATTGGTGCAATTGAATCAAGGATTCAAAACTTAGAATATTATACAACGCTATCTCTTTTAGAGCGTGAAGCAACAGGCAAGCAAATATTTGAAACTTCGCAAGGAAATCCATATGATAGATTTAAGAATGGTATAATTGTCGATAGTTTCCAAAGTCATAGTGTTGGAAATGTATTAGATGAACATTATAATTGTTCTATAGATGCAGACGATCCGGTTCTTCGCCCATATTTCGAAACAAGAAGTGTTCCATTTGGAATTACTGGTAATAGCGATGATGTCGATAATATTGTAGTAGAAGATGGTCTAGCGACTCTTAAGTATACTACTGGTCCAGCATTTATTGATCAGCAAAAAGCTGCGGTGTCTATTAGTGTTAATCCATACGATGTAGCTACATGGTTAGGATCAGTAAAGGTTTCTCCATCTTCAGACGAATGGTTAGAAACACGGAGAGCTCCTAATATTGTAAATGAAGTTGGTGGTAGCTTATCTGATTTAAGAGCCGAAATGGATCGCGTTAATCAATTAGGTACACAATGGAATTCTTGGCAGACAACTTGGACAGGTAAGCCAAAAGCAACACGAACACGCGAATGGAGAAAGGGAACTGGTGTTCCTTGGGGTAGAGGACCCGGTAGAGGTTGGCTTCGTTGGACTACTACAACAACTACTGATTCTAAGCAAGTACGTGAAGGTATTAAAACAACTGCATCTATACAGACTGTCACACAAGTGAAAGACGATAGAGTTATTGATGTAAGCTTTGTTCCATTTATTCGAGCCAGAAAGGTATATTTTAAAGGTAAACTATTTAAACCAAATACTAAGCTTAATGTATTTTTTGATGGAGTTGACATTACTAAGTATGCAACAGGCATCCAACCAAATCAATACCAAAACTGGAGTGATAGACCAACAACACAAGTATTTCATCAATGGAAAAATACACAAATTCCAGATGCTGGAGGATCTATTGTAACAGATTTTCGTGGTGACGTATATGGTTGGTTCGTTATTCCTAACAATTCTGAGCATCAATTCCTTGCCGGTGAAAGAAAGGTTATTTTATCTGATGGAAAAACTGCTACAGATCCAGGTGCCTCAACAAGCGGTGATGCAGTTTATACTGCTCAAGGAAAAGTTCAAACAAAACAAAGAACGCTTATCACCACTCGAACACTTGTTAAACAAGAACAACGAGTATCTGAATCACGGCTTCAAACAACTAAAAAGGTAACGCGTACTCAATGGTATGATCCATTGGCTCAATCATTTATTATTGGTGAATTGCCAACCGGTCTTTTTATTCACTCGATTGATTTATATTTTAGTCACGTATCTACTAAAAATATACCGCTTAAGATGTATATTGTTGAAGTTGAAAATGGTATGCCGACACAAAGACGTGTACCATTAAGTGATGTTTCTAAACAACCAGAAGAAGTTGCAACGAGTAATGATGCAACTGCTGCTACTACATTCACATTCGATACGCCATTATATTTACAATATGGTACCGAATACGCAATTGTAACAGAATCTAATTCTTCGGAATATCGCCAATGGTTATCTGAAGTAGGTAAAGATGATGTTAATACTGGTGAATTTATTTCGAAAAACCCATTCTTAGGCGTATCGTTTAAATCACAAAATGCTTCTACTTGGACACCGGATCAGAATAAAGACTTTAAGATGGTTGTTCGTAGAGCAGAATACGAATCATCTGGTAGTATTATAATGCATGCTGTTGGTATTAGTAATGTAGCAGATGACACAAGTGATGGTCCATTAGAGTTCTCACAAATACAATTGAATACTGATTTTATTGAACACCCTAAAACGAGTGTACAATATCAAATTAATATCAATAATACTGGTTGGGAAAATATTACGCCAAATGAAAATCATTATGTCTCTACAGTAAATCCAATAACTGTAAATAGCAATGTTATGCTAAAGATTATAATGGAAAGCGAAGCATCAGAAGTTTCACCAGTTGTTGATTTAGATCGTATTTCTCTTATTGCTGTTAAAAATATCATTGGTCCAGAAGATAACACTAATGAAACTGATAGTTTAATGCAACTCGATGATTCATCGCCTCAACAAAAGATCGATAGTGAAGAGAGCAATGAACATGGAAATGCAACCGCGGTTTATATGACAAAGGAAGTTATTTTAAATAATCCTTCTGATAGATTAGATACTTATCTTAATATTAATAAACCAGCAGGAGCTAATGTATTAGTATATGCAAGATTTAAACGGGCAGAAAATAATATTGAAGATATTAACTTTGAACGAATTGATCCATCTCGATTGATACCAATTGACGACTATGGTGATTATAGTGAAATACGCTATATTAAAGATTTCTCTGAAGATTCTCCTTCTCCCGCATTGTTTAATTCTTTCCAAGTTAAAATAGTACTAGTATCTAATCATCATGCCTCTGTTCCTACAGTAAAAGACTTTAGAGCTATAGCTACTATATAACATGAGATTAAAGGTACAGGAAAATCAATCATTAGAAAGAGATTCTATTACTAATGCAATATTGAATACTGATTCAGAAGGATATTCTGCTGCTTTATTGAGAAAGAAAAACAAAAACAATACTGAAAAAAGATTTAATGAATTGCAATCAGAAATATCTGAATTAAAAGATTTGGTTAAAACACTCATTGTTAAAATGAATAAATAGAGTTATGGCACGAAAAGACATTTTTGAAGAAGTATTTGGAACTGACACATTTGATCAATGGCGATTAAAGACTAATTCGATTAGGCTTAATCTCCAAGACATGTATGATGAAATTGATAATTTTCCAAATATTGCTGTCATGCTTAAAGGCGATCAAACAGTTGATGGTATTAAGACGTTTGTTAAGCCTTCTGTTTGGGATCAAGAATATACTAAAGGTAAAGTAACACCGCTATTAGAACTAAAGATTAGAAACTCTGATGTTCCAGAAACAAATGATGGGCATCAAGGATCTGGTCCTGCTATTGATTTTTATAATCCAGATACAACTGCCACTGGAAATACTTGGTTAACTGGAAGAATCGCCTCTATTTGCGAACGCATTAATGATACAGTTCCAGACGGGTCTTTAGTATTTTATACTGCAAAAAATACTAAAGACCTCATTGAACAAATGAGGATTACAAGTTTGGGTAAAGTTGGTATTGGAACATCAAATCCTCAATCAATTTTAAATGTATATCAAACTGGCAATGATGCAGAAATTTCTATTCAATCAAGGGATGATAAGTCAGCTTCTATAACATTCGGTGATAGTAAAAGTCATAAGTCAGGAGCTATTAGATATTTTAACATCGGTAATTCGATGCGGTTCTTTACAGGAGAAGCAAGTAATGGTTCTTCTGCAGAAAGAATGCGAATAACTAGTTCTGGTAATGTTGGTATAAAAACCGGTAATCCAGAAGCTACACTTGATGTTCATGGTAATATTATATCTGAATCATCTATCGAAGCTGGTCCACAAACTGGCGGTGTCGCTCTTACTGTTAATGATGGTTACGGAAATGCTAATGTTGCATTTAATCATAATAGAGGTATACCTTCAAATGATGGTTCTTCTGCTAGAATTGAATGTGGTGTTGATGTATCATCTGCTGCTATGGTATTTGAGCTGGGCGATAATTCACAAAAAAATATAGCAAAAGGTTTAACCGCGATTATTCAATTAAAAACCGATCGTATTGATTTATATAAAAATACGTATAACCACGGTAGTTTAAGCGTAAATGGTAAAATCGGTATTAAAGAAGAATCGCCAGATTGGGATTTAAATATTGGAGGTAAAACTACCGAAGCTGGACACGTTGCGTTAAATGCTAATGGTGGAGAAATATCTTTAAGACCTAAATTAAATACAACTCACGGTTGGAGAATAAATGCGTATGATAAAAACGCTGGTCAACTTGCTATTGTATCTTCAAAGTGGAATACTGAAAAATCAACTTATGATAATACTGCTGTTACAGAATTTAGATCAGATAACTCGGTATATATTCATCGTAAATTAAATATTGGTTCTCCTGGTACTTCTAATAATGGAACACCAAGTAGTGCTACACTTACTGTAAAAACTAGTAATGATAATAGTGTATCTGCTCAATTTAGAGGTGGTATCCAAGTTAATCAATGGGATGGCAATACACGAGCATACGGATTTTTATCAACAAATTATAGCAGTACACTTATTGGTGGAAATCTAAGATATTCTGGAAATACAACTTATTCTAAAGGAACTAATCTCCGAGCGAGTGCTGCTATTGCTCTTAATAATGAAAGTTGGGTATCAGGATCATCCTCATCGACCGATTCGAGAGGTGGGCAAATTCAATTTCTAAGAGCGAATGATACAAATGATTCAAATTATACCGTAAGTGAGTCTGGCCGATTTGATGAACATGGCAACTTAGGTCTTGGCACAACAAATCCTATTACAAAGCTTGATGTTAATGGTTCTATTAGGTCTAATGCACATGTACAGATTCATAGCGATGGATGGCCACAGCTTATACTTGCAAATGCTAATGGTAAAAATGAAAGATTTGGTATTTGGAGAAGTGGTCAAAGTGACGCAATGTATATTGGCCCTCAAAATACCTCTGGTTCTGGTACTTCTGCAATTCGAATTAATCGTAATGCATCGATTGAGGTACCAAATGGTGGTAAACTTCAAACGATTTTAAATGACGATAATGCACTCGTTAATAAGAAATACGTTGATGATGCAGTAGATGGTTTTGCAGATGATTTATCTACTCTTAAGCTTAAAAGAGTTAATCAATCGGGTGAAGGTGGACAAATCACATTTAATCGATCGAGCGATGATACTGGTTATTGGCATATTGATACATATGGAACGAATGCCGCAAAGCCGAATCTACGAATTTTTCACGAGAATGACTCATTGTCATATGCAACTCAAACATTTACCATTACTTCAGGAGATAGGGTTGGTATTAATGAAACAGATCCAGATTGGATGCTGTGTGTTGGTAATAAACAAAGTGAAGCTGGTCATATAGCTGCTCATCCCGGTGGTGGTATGATATCAATTAGACCCACCGCAAACAAAACTCATCGTTGGTTACTTAATGCGCATGATGCTGATGGTGGTTCCTTTGATATTGCTATAAGTGCTCTTAGTGGTACTAATTATAATAATTTACCCGTTGCAACATTTACTAAAGATAGAGATGTAAATTTTAAACGTAATATTAGTGTTGCTGGTACTATTAATGTCGGAGGAAATATTCATAGTAAGCAAGATCATACGATTGGCGACGGTAAAAAAAGGTGGATACTTCATACTAGACAAAGTACTGATGGTGACTTCTTTGAACTAGCTGCAAGAAAGGATGATAATACCAATTGGGATTGGGGTAAAGGTTTTAGACAAAAGCGTGATGGTAGTGTTGGAATCGGAAAAACTCCCGGCAGTTTATATAAACTGGATGTTAATGGAGCCATACGTACTGGAAAAATAACTTCGACCACCATTATATCTTCTGGACCCGACATTATGTTAGATAATGCAACTCGTCGTAGTGGTCAAACCGGAGATTATAGAAGAGCATTAGTTCATGGAACTAGCGATACTCTTGTTATTAATTATGCTAGTGATTATACTGGCGGAGTGACTATTAGAGGAGGTATAACCGCTCCTGATCAAACAAGTAAGCTTAGTGCATTAGGAGATACTGCTCTTGTTACAAAGAAATACGTTGATAATGCAGTATCTAGCGGTGTTAGTAGTATTAAGCCTGCTGATAATTTTGAAGTATCAGATAATATTGCATATAGTATTGGAACGAGAAACGTAACTACTACCGCATCTGGAAATGTAATTCCAAATGGAGATGGTAAATATTCGCATGGTACGCATTTCGTTGGAAGAATGACATCAACTAATAATAGTGATGGAGGTGGTCTATTCATTGAAGTAACTGATACTAATGATGATGAGCACGCAATTAGTGTTTATAATAGTAAAAAGGATAACGGGAAAGAAGTATTCCACGTTAGATCAACTGATGGTGATACATTTGTTGGAAGTAGTTTATACGCAAATGAAAATATCGGTTTAAATGGTCATTTATCATTTAATAAGAATTTAAGTACTCATTGGAAGATTGAGGAAGCATCTAATAGTTTATATATTAGACGGAAAAATTCTGGACAAACAAAAACCGCACTTTCATTTGGATCTGATAATAAGGTAACTCTTGGCACTGAAGGTACCGCTGATAATCACCTTATTACAAAGAAATATGTTGATGATAACTTTGTTGGTAGCTCAGGTCCAACAATATCAGGAGTAGCTAACTTTAGTGGAACAATTGCAATCCACGGATCGTCTAATCCAGCTGGTGAAAGAACTAATTGTACATATGCTTCTAACGGAACAAATTTATTATTAAAGGGTAGTTCCGAAGGTGTAAGTGGATTATTCTTCCAATCAGAAAAGGATGGTATTAATATTAATCATCCATCTGATTTCGGATTTATCCAATATCATGCTCGCGGTGTTAGAAATACAACTGGTGAAAAATCAGATCTTGTTATTGGTGTAACAAATGACGGACCCGGAGTTCATGAAGATCAAATTATATTTGATGTTCCAAATAAAAATAATCTAAAGGTTACTTATGATGGAGGAGTAACTGAATATAAAGTTTGGCATGAAGGTAATGATGGTAGCGGCTCTGGTCTTGATGCTGATAAGTTAGATGGTATAGATTCTGCTAGTTTCTTTAATAAGTCATCCATTACTAATCAAAATATTAAAGGGGATGTCTCCTTTGATCAGGGAAAACAAATTAGATTTGGTCATACAAGTCAAACAGATGGTAACGATGGTTCGATATCGGCTGGTAGATTTGCTAGCGGATTAAACATTGTTGGTGTTCAAACAAAGACTGGCGAAGGTCGAGTTATTAGAACTTGGGGCAACTTGATTACTAGTGGTAATCAAAAATATTGGCATTCTGGTAATGATGGTGCTAATTCTGGCCTCGATGCTGATACACTTGATGGTCATCATGCCTCAGATTTTGCACTTAAAGGAGAAGGCGGTAAAACTATTGACGGTTTAAGTGCGGCGCAATTCTTAAGAAGCGATATAGCTGATGAATATACTGGAAACACATTAACCATTAAAGGTGGAAAAATTAGAGTTCGGAATGATACTTCTGCAAATTATTTTGATTTATATACCGAAAGAGATACTACCAAACTTGCTGAAGAATTTGAAGGTAAAACAGATAAGAAATTTATTCGCTTCTCATCTGGTTCTGGTGGAGGTAATGATGCAGGTTTTATTGCACACGAAACAAATGCACCAGATTCGAATAGTGATGCTGATAAAAATCGCGGTGTATTACACTTATGTCCTTCCGATGATAACGCATATGGTGATTATGTTTCAATTCACGGAACTAATGATCCAGATAGATTAAAATTCCATACTGATGGAACTATCCAAAACTCAGGTGCACGTTTAAGATTATGTGGTGGAACAGATACTTATAAAACAGATGTTAGAATTGGAACCAGTAGTACTGGATATAAAGTTTGGCATGAAGGTAATGATGGTGCCAATTCTGGTCTTGATGCAGATAAGTTAGATGGTAAGCAGGCATCTGATTTTATTCTTAAAAGTGATGGAGGATATTATATTCAATCTGGATATAATATTGTAGTCGACTATACCGATATCCCGGGTAATACAGACGGCATAAATCATTTCGATATATTTCCACCTACGGGTTATACAATGTCAGATTTATGTGCATTTATTCCTTCTATACGTGTAATTTTCTTTAATGGAAGTGTGAATGGCGATGATACGCTTAAATGTACATGGACTAAGTATAATAGTGACAGAATCAGAGTTTTTGTACAAAATACTGAACAGCGGGCGAAGCCTTCTGCAAATTGGTTAGCAGTTTGGAAACTAAAATAATTTAAATAAATAATAATATGTATTACGTTTGTATAGAAAATAACCAAGTGATATCAATCCTTGACTATAAGCCAAATGTTCCGAAAAGCGTTATTGTTAAAAAAATAACAGATGCCGAGAATAAGATTATAGAAAATAATAAAGGATATTATGATATTGATAAAAATGAAGTTGTTAACTATCCTAAAGCAGATATTGATAAAGAAGAGATGTCTAAAAAGGCATTACAGTATTTAAATTCTACAGATTGGAAAGTATTACGACATATTAGAGAAACACAGCTTGGTGTTAAAACAACACTTTCTAATGAAGAATATGTCGCATTGGAAACCAAAAGACAAAAATACGCAGCATTAGTAATATAAAATCATGGCATATTCAAGAATAATTCATACAAAAAGTGAGGCAGTAGCTGCAGTACCTTCTCCTACTAGTTTATCATATGGCGAAATAGCAATTAATTATTCTGATGGCCATATGTATATTAAAAAGGCTGATAATAAAGTATATAAAGTAGCATCTACCGACAATGATAATAATATTCGTGATTTATTAGGTGATGTTATTAAAATCAATAATAAACTCGAGGTTATTAATATCGATAGTTCAACTATCAATATTGAAAATCTAAATGTTGGTATAACAGGTGGCTTATCAGGCGATTTAAAAAATACAATAGCTGGTGATTATGTTGCTGCTATTGGAAGAGATAATAGTATAGCTCTTGGAGCATATGATGGAGCTTGTATTGGTAATGGAAATACAGTTGGTATTTCAACATCATTTGGTATTATTGGCACTGATAATACTATCGCTAGTGACGGATTAACACATAGTGCTGTAATCGGATATAATAATACAGTAGATGCTACTAATTCACTTATTGCAGGAAAAGATAATACCGTAACAAGTGTTGATTCATTAAATTTAACCGATACTTGTATTGTATTAGGTAAATCAAATACAGTAAGTAAAGATAAGCAATATATTATTGGAGATACAAATACTGTTACAAGTGAAAAAGCATACGTATTAGGTAGTGATAATAGCATTTCAACTAATGTAGGAATTACAGTAATCGGCGAATCTAATACCGTTACAAATGTAGATTCTTTTGTAATTGGAAATGATAATAATGTTGATGACAACGGAAATGAAAATCCGATTGGGTCTATTGCTATTGGTTATAGTAATTCATTACTTGGAAAGGCATCATTCGCACTCGGTATTGGCCTTATTGATAATAATACTATTAGTTCTCCTGATACTGCATATGATGAGACATACCTTATTGGTCAATATAACGTTATTCCAGATTCTAATTCAGAAATTCACTTTGGTACTGGAAATAATGATAGTACTCGATATACCTCTGTAAAGATTATTCCACGCGATGGAACTCGAAGCGGAATAATTATGAAAGCTTTACAAGAATCTGCCTCATATGCAGATGATTCTGAAGCTGCAAATGGAGGTGTTGAGGTTGGAGAATTATATCGAACTGGTAGCACTGTTAAAATAAGAATGGCATAATATGGCAGTATATAAAACACTTATTATTGATCAGGGCTCTGATTTTACATTTTTAGTAGATTTAAATACTTCTTTAGATTTAAATAATTGTGTAGCGAGAGGTCAAGTTAAAAAGACATATACATCTTCAACTGCTACTGATTTTTATATTTCAATTGATGTTAATAATAACGACCTTTCTGCAACTCTTAGTGCTTTACAAACTAGTGCATTAAAAGCCGGGAGATATGTATATGATATTGAACTTGTATCAAATGATTCTCCTGCAATAGTTCAAAGGGTTATAGAAGGACAAATCGATATTACTCCACGTGTAACTACTGGATAATTATATCATATAAATAAGATTATGGCTAAACCAAATTCAAGACAGTCATTAATCGATTATGCTCTTCGCGCCTTAGGTGCACCGGTAATTGAGATTAATGTTGATGAAGATCAGTTAGAAGATCGATTAGATGAAGCTTTGCAGTTTTATCAAGAGTATCATTCTGATTCTATCATACGTAACTATCGTAAGCATTTAGTCACTCAAGAGGATGTAACAAATGGTTATGTTACACTTCCAGACTCTATGATTTTCGTTAATAGTGTTTGGCCAATTAATGCTAGTTCTACTCAAGCTGGAATGTTTTCGGTTGAATATCAAATGCATTTAAATGATTTGTATAATCTACGCCATCCAGGTGTTCTTATTGATTATGAGATGACTAAACAATATATGTCTCTTATTGATTTAAAGATTAACGGAATGAGTCAAAAGAGTACCTTCTCGAGGCACCAAAATAGAGTTTATATTGAAGGTAATGATTTAGAAGAAGGAATTTATATCATTGTTGAAGGACATGAGGTTTTAGATCCTGAAACATATACTGATATTTACAATGATATGCTTCTTAAAAAATACCTTACTGCTCTTATTAAACGTCAATGGGGATTGAATCTAATTAAGTTCGAGGGAATGCAATTACCTGGAGGTGTTACACTGAATGGTCGACAAATATATGATGATGCAATTCAAGATATTGAAAAGATTGAGGAGACAATGCAGTTAACTTATGAAAAACCAACTGACTTTTTTGTTGGATAATGTATTATGCCAAGAAACGTTTATTTTTCTCACGGTACTCAGAGCGAGCAAAATCTCTATGAAGACATTATTATAGAGAGCCTTCGTATATATGGACACGATGTCTATTATATACCAAGAACAATCGTAAATGAGAATTCGATCTTTAATGAGACTGAATTAAGTAAATTCGGGGAAGCATACATGATTGAGATGTATGTTGATAGTGTTGATGGATACGAAGGTGACGGAAATCTATTAAGTAAGTTTGGCTTAGAAGTAAGAAATCAAATTAGTTTTGTTCTTTCTCGTAAGCGTTGGAATAATTTAATTGGCAGATTTGGTAATGAACCAAATGAGCTTATTCGACCAAACGAAGGTGATTTAATATATTTACCTCTCGTAAAAGGATTATTTGAGATTCGTTATGTTGATGGTGATACACCATTCTATCAACTGCAAAATATGCCAACGTATAAACTTACGTGTGAGCTATTTGAATATGGTAATGAAGCCATTGATACTGGTATAGAAGAGGTTGATTCATTCGAAACAAATTTTGCTACTCGTACTACACTTACACTTGGATCTGGAAGTGGAACATATATTGTTGGTGAAGATGTAACGCAAGTAATTGGTGGAAGCCCTGAACTTACTATATCTGGAGAAATTGCAGAAGTAAGAAATAATGAGGTTGATATAGTTGGTATTGAGGCGAGTGATGGTAGTAATATATCATTTAGTATTACTGATGGTTCGGTTGGAAATATAATTGGTAAAAGATCTGGAGCATCATATGCTATTACATTAAAAGATTCATTTACACCAATTGATACTAATGATAAGTATGCAGATAATGAAGATTTTGAATCGATCGGAAATAACTTTATTGATTTCTCAGAGATCAATCCATTTGGAGAAGTAGATATTACATAATATGTTAGACGGAGTACATTTTTATAATCAAACGCTTAAGAAATCGGTTGCGGTCTTTGGTACGATTTTTAATAATCTTAAGATTGTACGAAGTGGTACAGGAGAAACACGAGTTCCGCTAGCTTACGGTCCTAAAAGTAAATTTCTTGCACGTATCAAACAAGATAGCAGTTTAGAAGATCAAAAGCTTGCGATTAAGTTACCGAGAATGAGTTTTGAAATTACTTCTATTGATCGAGATACTACTTCTGCACTGAATAAAACCAATGTTAAACTTTTTGATATTCCTGGTACAGAACTTAGTAAAAAGGTTTTAAGGCAATCTGTTCCGTATAAGCTTGGACTACAATTAAATATTCTTGCTAAAACGCAAGATGAGGCATTGCAAATATTTGAACAGATTCTTCCAACATTTGTTCCTGAATATACTGTTGCTATCAAAGATATGGACGGTGAAGGAAATTCAGTAGATGCCCCAATTACACTTACTAGTACAAGCTTCGAAGATGATTACGAAGGAGATTTTTCTAATCGAAGAACTATTGTATATTCGCTCGATTTTGAAATGAAAATACGATTTACTGGTAGAGTTGTTAGTAAGCCAGTTATTCGGGCTGTTACTGCAGATTTATATAATAACTCGACCGAAGCTTCAGCGGTTGAGCCGGTTGATAGAGTAAAAACTGAATTAGGTTCTGAAGATGATACACCAGATGATTTTACAACTAATACGACATTTGGCTTTGATGATGAATAAAACAAAAGATGATATTTTAACAGCACTTGAAACAAACCTTCCCCAACAATTACAACAAATAAAAACTGAGGTAGCTCAGACAGAGATTGTTGCTGATACAGAGGAAGATTATGCTTATTCAAGAGATAAGATTAAAGAGCTAATAACAAAAGCAGAAGAAGCTATTGATAATATGATGGCTCTTGCAAGTGAGACCGAACATCCACGCGCATTTGAAGTTCTTGGTCAGATGTTTAAGACTACTACTGATATGATGGATCAGTTAATTACTCTTCAAAAGAAGAGAAGAGATCTTACACAAACCGAAGAACAAAAAGTTGGGGGTGGTGGTAATACTACAAATAATGCAATCTTTGTTGGTTCGACTACTGAACTACAAAAGTTTTTGAGCAAACAGAATGACGCTGGTTAATGAACAGAAGGGATATCTTGGCAATCCATTAGTTAAGAGAGATGGTGTTCAAGATAGTTTTACTCAAGAAGAAGTTTCTGAGTATATGAAGTGTATGAAGGACCCGATTTATTTCGCGTCTACTTATGTCAAGGTTATCTCGTTGGATAAAGGATTAGTACCGTATAAGCCCTACGAGTATCAAGAAAAGATGTTTAAACACTTTAATGAGAATCGATTCTCTATTGTTCTTGCTTGTCGTCAGTCTGGCAAATCGATTTCATCTGTCATTTATATTTTGTGGTATGCTATCTTTCATCCTGAAAAAACTATTGCGATTCTAGCTAATAAGGGTTCAACCGCAAGAGAGATGTTGGCTCGAGTTACTCTTGCACTTGAGAATCTTCCATTCTTTCTTCAACCTGGATGTAAGGCGCTGAATAAGGGTAATATAACATTTGGGAATAATACAAAGATTATAGCATCTGCGACATCTGGTTCATCAATTCGTGGCCTATCGGTTAATCTTCTCTTTCTCGATGAGTTTGCTTTCGTTGAAAATGCTGCTGAATTCTATACATCAACATATCCTGTTGTATCTTCTGGTAAAGAAACAAAGGTTATTATCACATCTACGGCTAATGGTGTTGGAAATGTTTTTCATCGATTGTATGAAGGTGCCGTTCAAAATAGAAATGAATATAAAGCATTCAGAGTTGACTGGTGGGATGTACCTGGTCGAGATGAAGAATGGAAGAAACAGACTATAGCGAACACATCAGAACTTCAATTTGAACAAGAGTTCGGAAATAACTTTCATGGTCGATCAAATACCCTAATTAGTTCTGATTCTATTTTATCATTGGTGTCTGAATCACCCGAAGAATTTAAGAGTAATATTT
>Ga0066830_10000007_pt1 | contig 35174 bp, 47 predicted proteins | sample ETNtaG_20_FD_65499 | JGI IMG/M metagenome (GOLD analysis project Ga0066830, IMG submission 65499) | Marine microbial and viral communities from oxygen minimum zone, Eastern Pacific Ocean - ETNP201306PF45B | ecosystem: Environmental > Aquatic > Marine > Oceanic | place: Pacific Ocean: Eastern...
AACATGCTGTAAATAATGAAAGTGATGAACATAGAATTCATCTTATAGTTGATTATTTACCAAAAAGTTAATATATTTATAATAAATAAAAATTGACAAAATGAATCATACTTGGAAAATTTACGATCTTAAAAGAACTATTGCCGACGGTGTAGTTACTAAAGTAACCTTTGCCTGTGAATCTAATTACTCAGGTTCCGGTACCAGAAAAATCGGTGAACTAACAGTTGTAGGTTCAGCTGATGATGCGGATTTTGTACCTTATGAAGACCTTACAGAAGCAATTGTTCTGGGATGGGTAACCAGTTCTGTAGATACGTCTTCTTACGAATCTGAAAATTCAGCTTCTATTGCTGCTAGCATCGTAGCACGTGCTGCTATTACGGAATCTAACGGTACTCCCTGGTAATAGACGTTTCTTAAAAGGTTTTTAATTAATGGTTATACATGCTCTATTTCCTGATAGTATACTTAAACCTGTTGGAGGGTTAGGAGAACAGGTAGGACAAATTTACTATAGACTAAAAGACAAAGTAGATTTTAGAATATTTGGTTTTCCTCAATCTGAAGAATTGGATGGATACACTCCTGTGCCTAACTTCATGACACAGATGTATAATGGAAGCTTTCTATCTCTAACTAATCAAATTAATTACTTCTATCATAGTGTTAAATCAAAAGATAAACCTGATTTAATACATGCTATGGACTGGTCAACTTATGTAGCGGGTCATTTTGCTGCTAAGTATTGGGAAGTACCTTTAGTAGTATCAATGAATCTTTCTACTATAGGCTTAAGAGAGAATGGTATATTCTACTGTAACGATCCACAATCTATAGATGGATTTAATTTACAGTTCACACACGAACTTTCAGAAGAATTAGGACTAGATAGTGCTGACAGTATTATACATGTTTCAAATGCTTACGCAAATAAATTTAAAGAGCATGAAAAAAAATCAACTATAATACCTAATGGAATAGATTTAGAATTTTGGGAAGGTAAAGCACAGCCTTACGATTTTCCTGGTAAAAACAAACGTAAGTTAGTATATATTGGAAGATTTGCCTTAATGAAAGGCATAATGCAATTATGTGAAGCTTCTATTCCTGAAGATGTAGATTTATACTTTGTTGGGGATAGTAGAGGAGGAGAAGAAATGTGCTGGCAAGCTATACAGAAGAAATGTATTGATAGTAATGTTTACTATCTAGGTTTCTTAAGAGATCAAGAAAAGAAGAGTGTTATGCAATCTGCTGATGCTATAATAATACCGTCTATACACGAACCTTTCGGTATAGTAGGATTAGAAGCAATGGCTGCTGGTACAATGATTATATCAAGTTTTGTAGACGGAATATCAGAGTACCTTACAGACGATATAGGTATTCGTACTGAAGTTAATGCTAAAAGTATATCTAAAGTATTAGACCAGTTTTCTGATATGAATCAGCAAGAGATAAATAAAAGAGTGTCAAAAGGTCTAGATAAAGTTCAAAATTATAGCTGGGATAAAATAGTAGACAAATATCTAAATTTATATAAATCGCTAATTTGAAAACATTTATAGAAATAGGAGCTTGTGATTTTGATACATTAGTACATCTTTCTGATGAGGGATGGCAAGGTATAGTGGTAGAACCAATCAGAGAGTATTACAATAATATTGAAAGAAAACCAAACGTATTTTATGAAAATGCAGCGGTAGATTGGAACGATGGGTATAGAGTTATGTTTCAACCTAGTAAAGAAAAAATTAAATCGACTAATTACTATAAAGGTAAAAATTCTTTTCTTTCTCCTGAAGAATTTGATAAAGACGTAAATATACCCGTATACGTAAGAACAATAAGTTATTTTATGCTTTTACATCATTATAATGTAGGTCATATAGATTATTTAAAAGTAGATACTGAAGGATATGATTATGAAATTTTAAAAATGGCAATGATGCACCCAGTAAAACCTAGAAAAATTAAAATAGAAATAGAACATCTTACCCCTTTTTTAGATGAGATAAAATCACTTTTAGAACAAAATGGGTATATGTGGGAACATACCCCTTATGATTTAACAGCATATATGAACTAAAAAGGTAGGAGAATAAAAAATTAATTCGTATATTAATAGTAACAAAAAAGTAAAATGAATATATTCTTTCAAATAGACGGCGGTCTAGGTAAAAGTATCATGGCTACTGCTATGGTTAAAGCAATCAAAAATAAGTATAAAAAGTCTAAACTTTATGTTGTAACTGCATACCCGGATGTCTTTTTGAATAACCCGCATGTAGAGCAAACCTTCCGTACAGACCAAATTAACGGAGTATATTTAAAGTATATAAAAGATAAAGAGGCAAAAGTATTTGTTGAAGACCCGTACCGTAATTCTAACTTTATTTTAGAAACACAGCACCTTTTTCAAACCTGGTGTGAGATTTACGGTTTAGAGTATAACGGAGAAAGTCCTGAACTTTATCTCACCCAGCCAGAAATAGACTACTTTACTCCTTTCTATAAAACTGATAAACCTATTATGGCCATTCAGCCTAATGGAGGTCCTCAAGGTCAAGGATTTAATTACTCATGGACTAGAGATATTCCAGAACCTGTAGTACTAGATGTAATTAATCATTTCAAAGAAAAGTACACTATAGTACATATAAAAAGAGAAGATCAGCCAAAATATCCTGATACTCTCCATGCCTTGGATGGTTTTAGAAGTATAGCTATTCTTTTACAGCTTTCACAAAAAAGATTACTTATAGACAGTTTTGGACAGCATCTGGCTGCTGCTATGAATAAACCTTCTGTTGTAGGATGGGTTACTACCAACCCTGGAGTATTTGGTTACGGTTTACATACAAATATTTTACGCAATAAATTTACAAAGAGACCTCTATTAGAACAGTCAACATATCAACCATTTGCTTTGGCTCAAGATATTTCAACCATTCCTTATACAGACCTCAAACAGGTATTTGATTCTAAAAAAATTATACAGGCGTTAGAAGAGTTATAATGGAAAAAATATTCTTTCAATCTTCATTACCTCGGGCAGGTAGTACATTACTTCAAAATATATTAGGGCAAAATCCTAACTTTTATGTTACACCTACTTCTGGTGTGTTAGAGCTTTTATTTGCAGCTAGAGGAAATTACACAAACGACAATGCTTTTAAAGCTCAAGATCCTATTATAATGAAAAAAGGATGGCTTAATTTTTGTCGTCAAGGAATAGAAGGATTTTTTAATGGTATTACAGATAAAAAATATGTAGTTGATAAATCTAGAGGATGGGGGATACATTATAACTTTTTAAACTCATTTTATCCAAATCCAAAGATAGTTTGTATGGTTAGAGATTTAAGATCTATATATGCTTCTATGGAAAAAAACTTTAGAAAGAATCAAGATAAAGATAGCGGTGTAGTCAATTGGGCTGAAATGAAAGGTACTACTACTGCTAAAAGGGTTGATATTTGGGCACAAACCCCTCCAATTGGAATTGCAATTGAAAGATTACAACAAATGATAGATGAGGGGATAGATAAAAATATCTTATTTATACGATTTGAAGATTTAACTTCTAACCCAGAAGTAGAATTAAACAAAGTATATGATTTCTTTGGAGTAGAAAGATATCAACATGATTTTCGAAACGTTGAACAGTTAACCCAAGAAGATGATACAGTTCATGGTATATTTGGAGACCATACAATTCGTAAAGAAGTAAAACCAGTACCAGAAACTTATAACGAATATTTAGGTCAACAGCTATCTCAAAATATAGTTAACACTTATCCTTGGTTTTACCAATATTTTAATTATAGTTTATGATATATTGGTTTACAGGACAGCCATGTGCTGGTAAGACAGTTTTAGGTAATAAGCTTAGAGATTATTTAGAAGCTAAAATAAATGATAAAGATCCTAACCATCGATATAAAGCTTATCGTATTGATGGAGATGATATGAGAGAATTATTCTCCAATAAAGACTATACTATTAAAGGTAGGGTTGAAAATGTAGGCACTGCTCAACGCATTGCACATTATTTACATAATCAAGGACATGATGTAATTGTATCTTTAGTTGCCCCATATGTAGACCAAAGAGAAGATTTTAAAAAACTTATCGGTTTAGAAAATATGGTAGAATTTTATGTACACACATCTGAAGCAAGAGAACGAGACCATTTTAAAGCAATAGCTTACACGCCTCCTATCTCAGATTATGTTGATATAGATACTACGAATGATACAGTTGAACAAAGTTTTGAAATAGTTAAGAAATGGGTACAGTAAAAAAAAATACATACTTTGTAGACATAGACGGTACTCTATTAAAGTATCGCAAATTTGAAACGTATGAAACTTCCAAAGCTGAACCTATAGAATCTACTATAGAATATTTAAATAAAGCATCAAAGGAAGGGCATATGATTATACTCACCACAGCACGTCCTGAATATTTGAGAGACCACACAGTAGTTGAGTTACATGAAAATTATATACCATACGATAGATTAATAATGGGAATAGAAAGAGGTCCTCGTTACCTTATAAATGATATGGATCCAAACAACCCTGGAGAACGGGCTATTGCAATTAATGTAGAAAGAAATAAAGGAATATGAAAAAGTATTTAGCACAAGCCGCATTTCAATCATCATATAATGAGAACAAATATTCTATGTATATTGGAAGATGGCAACCTTGGCATGCAGGTCATAGATGGCTTATAGATCAAAGATTAGAAGAAGGTAAAAATGTATGGATAGCTATTAGAGACATCCCACCAGATGAAAAGAATCCTTGGACTGCCCAAGAAGTTTTAGTAAATTTAGGAAATGAACTAAAAGATTTAATTGAACAAGGAAGGGTAAAATGTACAATTGTTCCTGATATTGAATCTATTAATATAGGAAGAGGTGTAGGATATGATGTAATCGAACATTGCCCACCAGATGAAGTAAAAAATATATCAGCTACTAAAATTCGAGCTAAAATGAGAGAAGTTGGCAAGTTATAAAGAAACAGTAATTAAAACTCTTATATGGAGAGTTATAGCTACAATCATTACTATAGTAACAGGTTGGTTAGTTAGCGGTAACTGGAAATTTGGATTAGCTATTGGAGGCATAGATACCTTAATTAAGACTGTAGGGTATTTTAGTTACGAAAGAATTTGGGATAAAATAAAAGTTGGAGATAAAAAATAAAATTACTATATTATAATAAATCGATTAAATTTAAAAAATGGCCACAAGTAAATTAACACAAGAGGAGTTGCAACAGCTGCAACAAATCCAAAACAGTAACCGAGCAGTAGTTCAAGAACTTGGACAAGTTGCTCTAGCACAGATTGATCTAGACAAACGTCAAGAGAATGCCGAGACTTTCCTAGAGAATCTTCGTAAGAGTGAAGCAGATCTAGCTAAAGCTTTAGAAGATAAATACGGAAGAGGAAACATTAATCTTGAAACAGGAGAATTTATCTCCGAAGATCCAATTCCAACCGGGACCGAATCAGTAGAGTTACCTAAAGTTGAAAAAGAGGAAACCGAAGTAGAAACTGAAGAACCAGCTGAGGATTCTGCTAAATAGAACTGCATAGTTTTATAGAGGGTAAAAAGGGAGGTTTTTAGAGCCTCCTTTCCTATTTATAAATGTCGGTAAACTATTTTTAGACCGAAAAGGTTTTAGAAAAAGAATTGATATTTATATAAGACAGAATATAAACCTTTTATAACATGGCAGAAACTATTATCTCTCCAGGAGTCTTTCAAAGAGAAAATGACATCTCTTTTATTCAACCAGCGGCCGTAGAAGCCGGTGCAGCTTTTGTAGGTCCTACAGTTAAAGGGCCGGTTGAGATTCCTACCGTTGTAACTTCTTACGGGCAGTATGTAAGAAAGTTCGGAGAAACTTTTGAATCAGGTTCCACAAATCAGGAATACCTAACATCTATAGCAGTTAAATCTTATTTCCAGCAAGGTGGAAATACAGCACTCATTACTCGTGTTGTATCTGGTTCATCTAACTGGTCAGCTGCTTCTAACACAACTATTTCGAACACTACAGTATCTACCGGAGCTGATACAGCAACTGGTTCAGGTACACTAGCCGCTGCAGCTGCTGATAATCAAGAGTTTGCTCTTGTATTCGGAAGCGATACATATAAGATTGTTGCAGCTGATAACCCAGTACCAGACGATAACGTAGCAGGAAAGTATTTCTTCTTCTCTACTGGTTCTGATGCTAGCGGTACTGCTGATAACTTAAGAGATAAATTTAACAACACTGCCACTCTATCAGCTATCGTTTCTGCTTCTAGTGCTACTGGAGAACTTCAATTGACTGGTTCTGCAGCAGGTACTACATATAACGGTATTACATTCCTAACAGGTTCAACCGCTGGAGCTACAGCAGACTTTACACTTATTACTTTAGGTGGAGGAACAAACACAACTACTCAAACATCTAATCCTTTCACAATCGAAACTTTAGGTAAAGGGCAGTTGTTTAATAACTCAACAGGAGCTTCTGATGCTGGTTCACAAAATAGTGATAGCTCATTAGTATCTGGTTCAGCAGATAACCTTAGATGGGAAATCTCAAATGTAAGTACAGCTAAAGGTACATTCTCACTTTCTGTTCGTAGAGGTGATGATAACCTAAAAAGTAAAATCGTACTAGAAACATTTAATAACCTTTCTTTAGATCCTAACGCAGACAATTATATTGCAAGCGTGATCGGAGATCAAGTACAATCTAAATCTACAGATGGAGATGGAAACGTTTATATCGATGTAGACGGAGATTATCCAAACAAATCAAATTACATCAGAGTTTCAACAGTAAATACTCAAACCCTTAACTATCTCGGTAATGACGGTTTGACAGTAGGTGTTGATTCAAGTGGTGTATCATATTCTGCATCTTTACCAATCGCACAGTCTGGTTCATTCTATGGCGGTGTTGGAAATAACGTACAAGACGGAGGTTTATTCTTCGGTAGTATAGTAAATGGAGCAGGCAATGCTCAAGGATTAGTAGATAATGATTATACAGACGTTCTTACAATACTAGAAAATAAAGACGAGTATCAGTTTAACATTATAACCGTGCCAGGTCTTACACAACAGTCATTTGGTCCTACCATATCAAAAGTAGTTTCCTTAGCGGAAACACGTGGAGATGCAATCGCTGTGGTAGATCCAGTAGGTTACGGTGATACACTTGCAAATGCAGTGTCTGAAGCAGGTGAGATTAATAGCTCTTATGCAGCTGCTTACTGGCCATGGGTACAAGTAGGAACAGCTACAGGTAAGAATGCTTTCGTACCACCTTCAGTAGTAATTCCAGGAGTATATGCATTCACAGATGGTGCTTCAGCTCCATGGTTTGCACCTGCAGGACTAGTAAGAGGAGGTATTCCTAACGTAATCCAAGCAGAAAGAAAACTAACTAAAGCCGATCGTGATACTTTATATGATGGAAATGTAAACCCAATTGCTACATTCCCCGGTCAAGGTATTGCAGCATTCGGTCAGAAAACATTGCAGAAAAAGTCTTCTGCACTAGATCGTATCAACGTTCGTAGACTATTAATCGAACTTAAGAAGTTCTTCGGAGATCAAGCTCGTAACTTAGTATTCGAACAAAATACAATCGCAACTCGTAACAGATTCTTATCAATCGTTAATCCATACTTAGAGTCAGTTGTACAGCAACAAGGTCTTTACTCTTTCCGAGTGGTAATGGATGACACTAACAACACAAATGATGTGATTGATAGAAATCAGCTAGTAGGTCAAGTATTCATTCAGCCAGCCAAAACTGCGGAATTTATAGTACTAGACTTTACTATCGAGCCAACAGGAGCAACTTTTAATGCATAATTTAACAACAAGATATTTATAATAAACAAATAACATGGCAGTATTAGATTCAAGCGAAATCATGTTCAGAGCCTTCGAGCCCAAGGTTCAAAATAGATTTATAATCAGCATGGCCGATACAGGCATCCAGGGCTTTATGGTAAAGAACGTAAAAGCACCTACATTTACTGATAACTCTATCAAACTAGACCACATCAACTCTTATAGAAAGATTCGTGGGAAAAGAGAATGGGCTGACATGGACATGGTGCTTTATGATCCAATCACACCATCAGGTGCACAAGCGGTAATGGAATGGGCTCGTCTATCGTATGAATCAGTAACAGGACGTGCTGGATATTCAGACTTCTATAAAAAAGACCTTACTTTAGATATTCTAGGTCCAGTAGGAGATATCGTATCACAGTGGGTTATCAAAGGAGCTTTTATCATCAACGGTGATTTCGGTCAGTTAGACTGGGCAACCGATGAGGTAGTAGACCTTTCACTTACTGTTGCAATGGATTATTGCGTCTTGAATTTCTAAAATATTTTTTACCCCTACCCTCAATTCTCAATTAACCCGGACTTTTCCGGGTTTTTTGTTGTTTAAAAAATATTCTTTTCGTATATTTATTAATAGAACAAGTTATAACTAAATAAAATTTATGGAATCCAAATTTTCGTTACCAACAGAGGTTGTGGAATTACCGTCAAAAGGTCTTCTATACCCTGAAGACAGTCCTCTTTCCAAAGGTACTATTGAAATGAAGTACATGACTGCCAAGGAAGAGGACATTTTAACCAATCAAAACTTTATTCGTAAAGGAATCGTAATTGATAAACTTCTTCAGTCTTTAATTGTTACAGAAGGATTCAACTATAACGATCTTTTAATTGGTGACAAAAACGCTATTATGATAGCTTCTCGTATTCTTTCGTATGGTAAAGATTATGAAGTAGAATATAAGGGAGAAAAAATTACTGTTGATTTATCTGCTTTAGATAATAAGGAAACTGACTATTCTCTATTAGAAGGTAGAAAAAATGAATTTGCTTTTAAACTGCCCCATACAGATAATACTCTAACTTTTAAACTTTTATCACATGGTGATGAAAAGAATATAGAAAGAGAGATAGAAGGCTTGCAGAAATTAAATAAAGACAATATAGCAGAAGTAACAACACGTCTTAAATACATGATTACTTCGGTAAACGGCATTACCGAAAAGAAAGACATTAGAGAGTTTGTGGATAAGTACTTACTTGCCAAAGATGCTAGAGCATTAAGAGACTACTACAATAAAGTCTCTCCAGATCTTGATATGACCATTACAGTTGATACAGAAGACGGCGGCCAGGAGGACGTCGATCTGCCGATAACAATTAACTTTTTTTGGCCTGACGCCTGAGTATAAACTACAAGTATACTCTCAAATCCACGAAATAGTATTTAACGGACAGGGTGGTTATACATGGACAGAAGTGTATAATATGCCTATATGGGTTCGTAGATTTACCTTTCAAAAGTTAAAAGAATACTACGATAAACAGTCCGAACAACAGCAAGATTGGGAAAGAGCTCAAAAATCACAACAACCTCAGATATTAAGGCCGGGTGTAGGACCTAGCTATTCAACAAAGACCTCTCCAAAATAGGGGTCTTTCCTATTTATATTATATACCTAAGTTTATGGCAGATAATATGGACAAAAGAAGCCAGAAGGCAATAGATGATACTTCAATCTATATACAGGATACTCTTTTAAGTGTTTCTGCTAAGATAGGTGAATCTCTAAAAGATGCCGTAAATGAAGCTTTTGATGGTGTCGATGCATCTGTTATAAAAACAGTAAGTAATGATCTTACACGATCATTCAAATCAGCAGCTAAGTTTTCTGACAATATGGCTGCAAATCAAACTAAAATTTATCAAGGAGTTTTAGGTACTAGAGATATTGAGAAGCAATTAGAACAGCTTACAACAAAGCGTGAAGCTCTAGAAAGAAAAATACAGTACGCAAAATCTATCGGTGCTGAAATAAGCAAGGAAGATCATATGGCAGCTTTGAAAGCTTTAAGAGAGCAAAGAAAAGAGCTGTTAGAAAATCAAAAACTTACCCAGAAAGTTGAAAAAAACATGGGTTCTACAGGTGAGATCTTTAAACGTTTAGGAAAGAGTAAAACGTTAGGAGGCTTGGTAGATGCAGAAGGGGCAATGAAAGCAATGCGTAAACATTCTGCCGCTACTTTCAAAGCTACAGGTAAAGGCGCCAGTAAGATGTCTTTATTCAAAAAGGGTGTCGGTGCTTCTATGAAGGGGCTTTTGAAAGGTCCTATCTATATCACTGCTATTATAAAGGTACTTAAATTTGTAGTAGATTTATTTGTTGGTGCTAACAAGCAAGCTGTTGAACTTGCAAGAAGCATGGGTACAAGTGTAGACTCAGCTGATGCTCTTCGAGATAGATTTAGGGATGTTCGTAGCTTTACTGGCCAGACTAGGAATAATATAGAAAATTTAGTACAGGCACAGAAACAATTAAATGATACTTTCGGTGCAACCTTTATAGCCAGTAATAACATTTTAGATAGCCAGACGTTTCTCACAAAACGTTTAATGATATCAGATACTGCAGCAGCAAAACTTAATATTAGATTTGCCGCTTTTGGTAAAAATGCTACTAAAGGTACTGATAAGATAATTGAGATCAGCCAACAGTTTGCTAATACAAACGGCTATGCCATGCAGCTTGATAAACTGATGAACAATGTTTCTGAAGTATCAGGTCAAACAGCAGCTTCATTTGGATTTAGTAACGATGCTATTGCAAAAGGTGTACTACAGGTTAGAAAATTCGGTTTAAATTTAGACCAAGCTAGAAGTATTGCAAATTCTTTATTAGATTTTGAATCATCTATAGGTAACGAATTAGAAGCCGAACTTTTAACAGGTAAAGAATTTAACTTCGAAAGAGCTCGTATGATGGCTATGACCGGTGATATAGCTGGAGCTACTGAAGATGTTATGAAGCAGATGCAAAATCTGACTGAAGAACAGCGTAAGAGTCCTATAATAATGGAATCCTTAGCTAAAGCTTCTGGTTTAAATGTAGATCAATTACAAGATGCTTTCTTAATAACCCAGAATAATGTAAAAGCAGCACAGCAGTACGAAAGAGTATTAAAATCAGGTAATGAAGCTGAAATAAAAAAATGGAAACAGCAAAACATGCTTGAACAAGCTACAAGAAAAGAAATTGAGGCAAGAGTGACTTTAGGTGAACAGTTTGCTGAAGCAATGCAAGATGTTAAGCAGCAATTTATGGGGTTAGTAAACGGAGGTACTATACAAATTTTAATAGATGCTATACAAGATTTTGCTAATTTTGTAGATTTCTTTACAGGTACTTCTAAAAAACAGGCAAAATCCGCCGCAGAAAGTATAGCTAAAGATAAAAATGTATCTAAAGAAGTAAAACAGAGGAGTGGAGCTCTAACAAAAGCCTCTGAAGGCCCAGGGTTTTGGGATTATGTAGGAGCTATGAGTCCTTTAGGAGCAGCTAATCTAGCAAGTAAACAAGCTCTTGCCCAAGTAGCAAGTAGAGAACAAATTAAACTTGGGCAAAAAGTAAAAACTGGGACAGCCGATGAATATATCAAAGGAGAAGCTAAATTAGATGATTTTACAATCCGTTCTAATCCTAAAGATACTCTAGTAATGGCCGGCGGTACAAGATTTGGAGAAGAAACTAATACTTTACTCAAAGAATTAATAGCAGCAGTTAGAGAAGGCGGTGATGTATTCATAGACGGTAATAAAGCCGGTATGGCATTAAATCTTGGAGCATATAGATCATCTACTGCTTAGTAACTATTTATAATAAAACAACAATCATGGGAATTAAATCATCATTTGAAAGTAATCCATCAATCCACAGTCTTAAAGGACTTACACCATCGACACCAGACCTTAAACAGTCTAATCAGCACAACACCTATTCTATTAACGGTGAGCCTACAATCGGCGGTCTTCCAGTACCTTCAAGATTAGATTTGAACGGATCAACTCCATCAAAATATTTAGACAACAAACCATCGTAAATGGCATTAATAGAGTCTCTTAATGACGATAAAGTAAAAAAACTCAAGTCATTAAAATACGGTGCTAACAAACCTCTTGTTACGAAGGACATTAATAAAGCTCCTTCCCCCCAAGGCATTGGTTTGCAAGCCAGTCGTAGAGTAGATGATCTTGAGCGTATTTCCAAATTCTTTGTATCTCCTTCTGGAGTAAAGTATTTAGGAAACGAGGCTCTATTGCAGCAAGTCGGTCTAGGACAAAAAATAAGAGATGCTAAAGATCCTAGAGGATCTAAAGTAGATAATTTATTAAGTCAGGGTGAAGAGATTTTAAATCAATTAGGAAAGACTGCTTTAACTACCGGTAAACTTGTAGGTTCAACTCTTGCTCAAATACCTGTCAACGGCACAGGTACACATTTCTATAGAGGGTTTTTACAGGATACTTCTACATATTTAGGAAACATACCAGCTTTTGGTCAGAAAACTGTTAATACAGATTCTATAATAGGAGATAATGTAAATCAAGATTCTTTTACCACTCTAAAAGGTAATAACTATAGACCGGTACAGCCAAAAGGAGACGGAGAAATACCAACAGAACAACCAGCTCCTATACAAGATTTTAGAAAAGACGGAAATAAAAGCTACAGTCTTGATTATACAGATCAAAAAATAAAAAGAGAAACTCGTGTGAATTTAGGTAACCAGGGATATAAAAAACAAATTTATCCAATAACCGGATACACGCATCCTATAGAAGGCCCAGAAATTGATGGTGTTAATATGCTACCACCTATTAAATTGAATTGGGATGCTCGAGGAAGAACAACTGATGATGGCACAAGAGAGCTTTACGATAAAGAAGCATTAGGTACCAGCAAATCTAGAGATCTAATAAAATTCAGATTTGAAGTTGTAACTCCTGACAATGCTACTATATTATATTTTAGAGCATTTTTAGATACTTTTGCTGACAGTTATAACGGAGATTGGTCTAAAAATAGTTATTTAGGTAGAGGTGAAGCTTTTTATACTTACGGTGGATTTGATAGAAGTATAAATTTAGGATTTAAAATAGCTGCCGCTACAAGACATGAAATGCAGCCACTCTATCAAAAAATGGTCTACCTAGCATCTTCAACAGCGCCTACCTATTCAAATAATTTTATGAGAGGTACTTTAGTCAACCTAACTGTAGGTGATTATGTATATAATCTACCAGGATTTTTAGAACAAGTTAACTATACTTGGCAAACAGATTACCCTTGGGAGATAGCAATGTCTAGACCAGAAGGAACCGGACAAGATGAAGATATGCAGGAATTACCTCATGTACTAGATTGCCAAGTTAACTTTAAACCTATACATCGATTTACTCCTCAAACCGGTCTTTACCATTATATTACAAATCCTGGGTTCGGTAAACCTAAAAGCAATTTATTCTTTGCTGAAGATGGTAGTACTGAACCTATTGATTCACAGAAAATAGTTGAATCAGAAAACTATAGAGCGTACAGGTTACAACCTAAACTTCAACAAGAAGGTATTGCTAATAACATAGCCAGAGACGCAGAACAGGAAGATGAATTATTTTTATAGATGAATAGATATAAAACCATAGGAAGAACAACAAGTTTAGAAGGTAAACGGTATATAAAAAATCCTGTCTACCCAGATATTCCTGTATCTGAAGATGATATCTACATTAAGACTACCGGAGGTGATAGGTACGATACTTTAGCTTTACAATTCTATAATGACTCTTCTTTATGGTGGATTATAGCTTCGGCTAATAATTCAGAAAGAGCTTCTTTGGTTGTAAGACCAGGAGTGCAGTTACGAATACCGGCTGACAAGCAAGCTGTAATTCAACTTTTTAATACTACAAATGCAAACAGATAATGGCAGCAGGTTACAATGCAAGTTCAATAATTGGAGGTCCTTTAGATCAGGATGTTCTTAAGCAGTTAGAACAACGAGAGTCTTTATATACCAAAAGAACTGGAAGGGATACTGATCAATTACTTTATCTTAATTCTAAAACAGGTTGGGTAAAGCTATCTTCTTCTGTCAATGTAGACGGAACTGCTACACTTGCAAAAAATAATGTTTTGTTTGGTGGTTCATATAAAGATGGTAGTACCACTCCTAAAAGCGGTATAAACTTTGACGGTGTATCATCAAATACAGCTTACAACAAATATGAAAGTATTGGATTCAGACCAATGCCCGGTATTACAGGCTTTAGAATAGACTCTAAAAACAGATTTGGTACCTTAAGAGAGGCATCAATAGACTTCCAAGTATGGTCTGTTGAACAGCTAACCGAAATAGAACAATTATACTTAAGACCAGGCTTTACAGTACTGCTTGAATGGGGACATTCTCTTTATTTAGATAATAAAGGTAAGGTACAAAAAACAGCTCCTAGAACCGTAGGTGATTACTTTACAGGTAATCAATCTAAAGAGAAAGTAATAGAAAAAATAAAAGAACTTAAAAAAGAAAGTAACCAAAATTATGATGGGATATTTGGTTATATAAAAAACTTTTTATGGTCCTATAGAACCGATGGTGGTTATGACTGTAAATTAACAGTTATATCTTCAGGAGAGTTAATTGAATCTGTTCAAGTAGCATTAAACCCTAACCAAAGTGGTGACAATACTGAAAATTCAGGTACTGTAGATAAGGAACCTTCTAAATTAAAAACACCACTTCATAATTTTTTAGAGACTATTAACTCTACACCGATAGGGGGTAATATACAAGATCGATTTAACCCACCTCTTTCAAGAGAAGCATTCATAAAGATTGCTGCTGGAATTGAAGAATATGCTCCTGTACTATACCAGAGGTATAAAGAAGAAACCGGCACAGATGAATTAAGCGTATTGAGAGTAGGTATTACAGGTTCGCAGAAAGATGATGAAGGTAGTACAACTCAACAGAAAGATAAAATACGGTATATTCGTATTAAGGACCTTCTTGCATTAATTAATGTGGCTTTTTTATTAGAAGACGAAAATGGTAAAAAACTTTTTAGATTTAATTTAGAAGAAGATAAAAGCGTTTTTTTAACCTTTCCAGACCATATAGCTTTAGATCCTAAAATAGCCGTACTACCAAAAGTATCACAATTTAAAAACGGAAAGCTTAAGTATGAAATGTCCGAAAGAGCTAACACAGAAGGAGAAAGAGGGGATTCTAGTATATTAAATATTTACCTTAGCATCCAATACATTCTAAATACTTTAGATAGGGTCATAGGACAATCTACAGCACAAGCAACAGTTTTAAATTTTGTAGAAGGACTTCTAAATGGACTTACAGATACTTTAGGAAATATAAACGAATTTGGTTTGCATTACGAAGAAGAAGACTTTGCATATTACTTAGTAGATAGAAGATTAACTCCTAACGAAAGCGATGTTAAAAAATCTCTTTTAAATGTAACAGGTTTAAAGTCTACTGTAACAAACATTTCTCTTTCAAGTAAGCTATCTCCAAACATAGCTTCTATGATTGCTATATCAGCTCAAGCATCTAATACAGATGTTGGACAAGATGTAGAAAATATGTTTAGGTGGAATGAAGGTTTAGAGGATAGAATTGTAAAAGAAAGAAACGTTAAAAGCGGAGAGAGTTTAGAAACTAAAAAGAGAAGAATACTTTCAAATGTTGTTCAACTCGCAAGAGCAATAGGAGTATTTAATAAAACAAAAAGTTATGATAAAGAAACCTTCGACGGATTAAAGAACGTACATAAAGATGTAATGCAGTTTTTAGTTCGTAAATATAATAATTCTATAGCAAATGCCGGAGCAGCTGGTATCATACCATTTGATTTAGATATTACCCTAGACGGAATTGGAGGAGTAAAGATAGGACAGGCATTTAGAATAAATGAAGGTATACTACCAGAAAAATATAACGGTGTAGTAGGGTTTTTAATAACCGGTGTCTCTCATGTAGTTCAAAATAATAAATGGAATACCGATTTAAAAGCTCAAACAATTATCATAGGTAAACGTAGTACCACTGAGACATACGAAACAGATGAACTTCTAGGCTCAGAAGAATTAGAAACAGCATTAACTTTACAAAGAAAAGAACCAATACCAGGTGTACCTTTTGAAATAAGAGATTATATTACAGTCAACAAAGAACCCCAGTCCTTATTCTATTATCCTAATTTCGGTAAACCGATTACTTCCGAACAATTTCTAGTAAGTAATATAAACCAAAATCCGAAGATCAGATCTGCTTTTAGTAAGTTTATTTCTAGATTAGAATCTGAATATGAAGGATATAAAATACTAGTTACTGCAAGTATTAGAACATACAAAAGATCTGCAGAGCTCAAAGCAGAAAATCCAGACAATGCAGAACCTGGAACATCAGCTCACAATTATGCAGCCTCTATAGATATGAATGTAATTGAACCAGACGGAAATCAACTATATAAATCAAGTAGTATTGCTTTATGGGAAGCTACCGGGATACCACAAATTGCCAGAGAATGTGGATTATACTGGGGTGGTGATTTTGCAAATTATTATGATCCGGTTCACTTTACTTACAACAAGTTTAATTATAAAGAGACCTATGCAGCTATACAAAGGTACTATGACCAGCAACAAGAAAAACAAGGAGGTGCTCTATCTATAAATGATGATCCGAGAAGAGATCTCAAAGATCTATTTGAAAAACCACAAACTTTATACAAAAAGTAAGATGTATTTACCTAAAATAAAAATAAAAATACCTGATAGAGATACTATAAGAGATGTAGTAGATGAAACAGGAAGGCAGTTTGTAGGTAGTTTTTTCGAAACTTACAAAGGAGAGTTATTTAGCGGTACTAAACCTACATCCGATAGTAAACCACTTCAGTCCTCAGATACTTTAGAGTCTGAATTTCCTACAAATCAAGAAGCTTCTTTCAAAGTAGAATTTTTACCGCCTACCGAAAGACAGCTTGCAAACGGTACGTTCAAAAGATATTTTCTTCAAGATAAAAGAAACAAAAATATTGTAGAGATTACAAAAGACAAATTTGATAATTTAGAAACTAATCTGTTTACAAAAAAACTAGCAGTAGATTGGACTCTAACCCCACCGGCAAAAGATGTATATTTTAATGGTGTACGATTTGACGGTGCTGAAACAAAAAATAGACAAGCCATACAACAGGCTAGTCAAACCATAGAAGGTTTACAGGATTACATAAAAGATTATGCCCAATTTGTTCCAGAATCTAAAATAGCAGGTGATAAAACCACACCGCTTCCTAAAGGAAATACTTCATTTGATATTCCTTCTCCTTCATAGTTTGTAGATTAAAATCTTTTTACTATATTATACAAAAGGTTTTATAAGTGTTTTATATAGTAGAGGAAGAAGAAAAATTACAGCGGTTAGAAAATCTCGTAAAGCTGGGTTGTTATGTAGATGTTATTTCTACAAACGATCAATATCATCCTAAACTTACTTCAACAGTTGCTGTCTATATTAGAATGAATAATAGCAAGCATGGTTTCATTATTCCTATAAATCATGATGAAGGTCTCAATATAGATAAAGACCGTGTCTACCAACTGCTTTCTAAAGCTAGTAAACTGTATACACTAGACAAGAAGAACCTACTCTATCACTTTAATTTACAGGGAGCTATAGATCTATCTCTTGTTTACTCAATGACAAAGTATGACAGATTAGAATATTCTAGAGAGACTCCAACTATAAATCACTTCTATAACAAATTTAGAGATTTTAAAAACATAAATCAGATTATTCCTATTACAAAACTATACGAATCCTCTGAAAAAGTATACGATTCTATCAAAGAAGTAATAGAATTTAAAATACCAGACGGGTTTGACTTCTATAATAATACTGCAACAAATGTATTCTTTTTGATAGAACAGACCGGACTTGGGATACATTACGAAGCTTACAAAGAGCTTTTTAACCCTAGAGATATTAAATACAATACAGTAGATAACAAAGTACTAACATCATATAATTTATACAATGCTACATCTAGACCCACTAATTCTTTTAATAGTGTTAATTACGCTGCTATTCCTAAAACGCCACAGCATCGCAAATCCTTCAAGCCGACGAACGACTACTTTGTGGAGTTTGATTTTGACGGGTATCACCTGCGCTTACTGGCTGATCAAATTGATTTTTCACTTTCGTCTGAGTCTGCCCATAAGCAGCTAGCCAGACTATACTTCGGCAAAGAAGAAATATCCGATGAAGAGTATACCCAAGCCAAACAAATTAACTTTCAGGCTATTTACGGAAAAATACCTGAAGAGCATAAAGATCTTGAAATATTTAAACAAATTCAAGAGTATATAGATACAATGTGGGCGTCCTTTAATGAAGCAGGTTATGTGTGTAACCCACAATCCGGTAAAGCATTTACCAAAGAATTGAAAGAAACACATCCAGCCAAGCTTATGAACTATATGATGCAGTCGTTGGAGACTTCAAATAATATTCTTATATTAAAAGAAGTACTAAGATACCTAAAAGATAAAGAGACTAAAATAGCGCTTTACACATACGATGCGATTTTATTCGATTTCAGCAAAAAAGACGGAAAAGAAACTTTAAACGATATAGAGAAAATAATGTCACAGAAGAATAAGTACCCAGTTAGTTTCAAGTACGCAAAAGATTTAGTTTTATAACATAGTTTGATATTTATATATGGAAGAAACACTAGAAATAAAAAGGTTTGATTACGATATCGAAACCTTTTCTTATAATCTCGATATGAGTAACAAACTATTTTGTACTTTTGCTACTGAAGATACATTGGATGATGTATTGGAGGAAATTAAGTCTCGTTATAAAATAATCTACAATAAGATATTTGTTTTGTATTCTAAAAGTCAAGATGAATATATTTGCACATATAACGTAGACTTTGGCAATGTATCTAATTTTATTGAAAATACAATATTGGTTCACCGTAAAAAAGAATCAAATACACTCTACACTATCAACGCTCTTAATACTTTAATTAAAGAACTTAATGGAGGTCAGTTAGATACTTCCTATAGAGTGAATTGGGCCGACTATCGCAATTGCGTACTTCTAACCAAAGGTCCAGACCTAAAAAGAATTAATACCAAACTTTTTCGAATCATAGAGTTGGAGAACTAAAATATAGTTCTTATATTAATAATAAGTTATAAATTTTTTAAATAAGTTATATGGACATTAATGCTATCCGCGCAAAACTTGATGCGTTAAACAACAATAATCGTCAACAAGAGAAGACAGATTATTCTACCATCTTCTGGAAACCAGAACTTGGAAAGCAGACAGTACGTTTGGTACCTTCTGCATTCGACCCTACCTTTCCATTTAAGGAGTTAAAGTTCCACTATGGAATCGGTAAATACCCGATGGTTGCTTTATCAAACTTTGGTAAACAAGACCCTATCGAGGAGTTCGTTAAAGAACTAAAAAAGACATCCGATAAAGATAACTGGTCACTAGCCGGTAAGATCTCACCTAAGACTCGAATCTTTGCACCCGTTGTAGTACGAGGTGAAGAAGATAAAGGAGTTCGTCTATGGGGATTCGGAGTAACTATCTACAAAGCTTTACTAGCACTTATTGCCGATGAAGATATCGGAGATATTACAGATGTTATCAATGGATGGGATCTAGTTGTAGAGCAAGTTCAAGGTAACCCTTACCCTGAAACAACCGTTCGTATTAAACCTCGTCAGACTGCCTTATCAGATAATAATGATCAGGTTGATAGTTGGTTAAAAGAACAGCCTAACCCAACAGAGGTTCATACTCAATACGATTACGATTTTATTAAAAAGCAACTTCAAAATTATCTTAACCCAGGATCTGCAGAAGAAGATACACCTGCTGCCGGATCTTCAACGGAAGAGAAATTGCCAGAAAGCCTAGGTCAACAGAAATCGGACTTTACTTTGGAAACAGCTACTGCTGGCAACAAAGACACAGTTAGTAAGTTTGATGATCTATTTAATGAGTAATGGCAAAGAAAAAAGAAGTTCAAGAAAGAGCGACCGCTGCAGTACGTAAGTCGTTTAATCTATCCAATTTTAAAAAGAAGAAAGGCTTTTCAAATGCTTCTGTAAAGTTTAAGGAGCAAGGTTGGATACCTTTATCCAAAGCTTTTCAAGATATAACTTCCTTACCCGGTATTCCTACCGGACATATCACTCTTTTGCGTGGACATAGTGATACGGGCAAGACAACTGCCCTTCTAGAAGCTGCGGTGAATGCTCAAAAAATGGGCATTCTCCCGGTCTTCATTATCACTGAGATGAAATGGTCTTGGGAGCATGCTAAAGAGATGGGATTAGTTTTTGAGGAAGTTAAAGATGAAAGCGGAAACGTTTTAGACTACGAAGGTCATTTCCTTTATGCAGATAGAGGACAGTTAAATACTATTGAAGATGTAGCAGTTTATATTGCCGACCTTATGGATGAGCAGGCTAAAGGTAATTTACCTTTCGATATGTGCTTCTTCTGGGATAGTATCGGTTCAGTACCTTGTGACCTTTCAGTACGTTCTAATAAGAACAACAATGAATGGAATGCAGGTGCTATGTCTACCCAGTTCGGTAATAACTTGAATCAAAAGATTCTTCTATCTCGTAAAGAAAACTCTCCTTATACCAACACTTTAGTAGCTATCAATAAAGTTTGGACTATGAAGCCTGAATCTCCGATGGGTCAACCAAAGTTACAGAACAAAGGAGGTATGTCGATGTGGTATGATGCTACGTTAGTTATTACTTTCGGTAACATTACCAACCCAGGAACTTCTAAGATTAAGGCTATCAAGAATGGTATGCAGGTAGAATTTGCCAAGCGTACAAACATTCAAGTGGAGAAGAACCATATCGGAGGTGTGCAGTCTAGAGGTAGAGTAGTTATGACAGCACACGGTTTTATACCAGATGATAAACGTGAAATCGATAAGTATAAAGATGCACATAAAGAACACTGGTTAAAATTAGTTGGTTCTATAGACTTTGATCTTATCGAAGAAGGAGATTTAGAAGAAGATACAATAACTCCAAATCTTCTAGATTAGTGGCTTACGACGATATTCTAAAAAATTTAAAGCAGACCCCACCCCGATCGCTGAACGATCATATTCTGATCGTAGACGCAATGAATATGCTCATTAGATCATTTTCATTACTAAAAGCGATGAACCCCGATGGCCACCATATCGGTGGCCTGGTTGGGTTCTTAAGATCTTTGGGGTATGTGACTAGAATATTTGACCCTACTAGAGTTATAGTAGTATGGGACGGTAAAGGAGGTTCTGCTAATAGAAAGAACATCAATCCAGATTATAAAGCACAGCGTGCTACCTCTCGTATTACTCATTGGGGTCTATACGACACTAAAGCTGAAGAAACTGAAGCACTTATAGGACAGTTATATAGAGTTCAAGATTATATTGAATGTTTACCCATACAGCAAGTAGGTATGGAAAAATTAGAAGCTGATGATATAATTGCATATTTGGCAAAGAATGCTTCAAAAAGCGGTAAAAAAGTTACAATAGTATCTTCAGATAAAGATTTCTTTCAATTAATAGATAAGAATATAGAAGTATATGCTCCGGTTAAAAAGAAGACATTTAATTCTGAAAATGTTGTTGAAGAGATAAAAGTATTGCCGGAAAACTATAATATTGTAAAAGCTTTACTTGGAGATAACTCAGATAACTTACCTGGAGTAAAAGGTTTAGGGATTAAAACTATAATGGCTGAATGGAAAAGTTTTGCATACGACCCGCTAGCATCCTTACAGGATATATGGGATCATTGTGAAACACAGCTAGAGCAAAAGAAACCAAAGAAGATTTTTGCAAAGATTCTTCATGAATGGGATAAAGTAATGACCAATTATGAATTGATGAATTTACATGAATCTGTGTTGGATAAAAGAGAAAAAGATCATATATTAGAAGTAATAAAGAGTCCAATACCAGACTTACAGACTGGTGCTTTTTTACACCTATTAGATCAAGATAAGATCGAAGGTATTACAAAGAACACCGAAGGATGGTTGGATAATTTTAAAGGTTTAACAACGGTTACAGAATGACATTAAAATCGCTACAGCAGTACGGGAAGGGGTTCCAACTAAAAGTACTAGGATCATTATTAACAGACAAAAAGTTTCTTCTAAATGTAAGGGATGTCTTACAGGAAGATTACTTTGATGCTGACACCCATAAGTGGATTATCAATCAGATTACTTCATATTTTGATAAGTACCACACTACTGTTACTATGGATGTTCTAAAAGTAGAACTTCAAAAGCTAGAGAACGAAGTACTTCAAGTTGCACTCAAAGAAGAATTAAGAAATTCATATCAAGCATCTCAAGACGATCTAGATTATGTACAAGAAGAGTTTACAACCTTCTGTAAGAATCAAGAGATGAAACAAGCCATACTAAATTCAGCTGACTTGCTAAAACAAGGAGATTTCGACGGTATACGCAATATGGTTGAAAAAGCTATGAAGGCCGGTATGGATAAAAATATCGGACATGAATATAATAAAGATATTGAGACTCGTTACCGAACTGATTACCGTCCTACTATTCCTTCACCTTGGCCTATCCTTAACGATGGCATTCAAGGAGGATTTGGACCTGGGGATCTTGCTATTGTTTTTGGTAATCCAGGCGGTGGTAAGTCTTGGACTATGGTTGCTATTGCTGCTCATGCTGTTAAGCTTGGTTATAAAGTCAACTATTACACTCTGGAACTCGGGGAAGATTACGTTGGTAAGCGATTTGATTGCTATTTTACAGGGTACTCTATTGATGAGGTTAATAAGCATCGTAAAGAAGTTCAAACACATGTTGACAGTCTTAAAGGTAAACTTATAGTAAAAGAGTATGCACCTAAGAGCGCTACAGTTAATACAGTTAAATCCCACATTCAGAAGTGTATCGACATGGATCACAAACCAGATCTAGTTGTTATTGACTATGTTGACTATCTAAGAGCACCGTCTAAAAACCGTTTCTCTGAGAGAAAAGATGAAATAGATGATGTATTTATTGCAACTAAAGGACTTGCTAAGGAACTGAAAATACCTATTCTAACACCCTCTCAAGTTAACAGAATGGGGGCTAAAGATAGCGTTATCGAAGGAGATAAAGCAGCCGGCAGTTACGATAAGATGATGGTAGCAGATATTTGTTTATCTCTATCCAGACAAAAAGAAGATAAAGTTTTGGGTACCGGAAGAGTCCACGTAATGAAGAATCGTTACGGCCAAGACGGTATGACTTACAATGTTAAAATGGATACTAATAATGGACATATAGAATTCGAAGGTAAAGCTGACCCAGCAGAACTTATGCCTGAAAGTGGCGGACCTGCTTTTACTTTGTCACGTGAATCTATGGCACAAATTTTTGATAAAAAATCTTAAATTAATTGTACAAAACCAAAATATATATCCTATTTATCAAAGCGTCCTCGTAAGACCTTTTGACAGATCTGCGAGGATGTTCCTGTCTTATTAACCTTCAAATATATAAAGATATATGAGCCTATTAGAAGAAAGAATAGTTTACAAGCCTTTTGAGTACCCTCAAGCATTCGATTATTGGCTGAAGCAGCAACAGGCACACTGGCTGCATACCGAAGTACCGATGTCACAAGATGTATCGGATTGGAGTAGCAATTTAAAAGATCATGAAAAGAATGTTGTAGGAGGAATACTTAAAGGTTTTGCTCAAACTGAAACCATTGTAAATGACTACTGGTCAACACTTGTAACAAAGTGGTTTAGAAAACCAGAAGTTATTATGATGGGAACAACTTTAGGTTCTTCTGAAACTATCCATGCAGAAGCTTATTCTTTATTAAACGAACAATTAGGTTTAGATAACTTTGCTGAATTTTTAGAAGATGAGACTACTATGGCTAAAATTGAAAATCTTATGAATGTAAGAGATGGCCATGATGGTACTCCTAACTGGCATGATAGAGCTAAGTCACTAGCAATTTTTTCTGCATTTACAGAAGGTGTCAATCTATTTAGTTCATTTGCTGTTTTACTTTCTTTTAAAATGAGAAACCTTTTGAAAGGTGTAGGACAGATAGTAGAATGGTCTGTAAGAGATGAAAGCCTACATTCAGATGCCGGTTGCTGGCTATTCAGAACTTTAATGGAAGAACATCCAGAATTCAAAACACCAGAGCTAATTGCTGATATTGAAGAGGCTGCTAAAAGTGCTTTACAGTTAGAGTTTGATTTTATTGATAAAATATTTGAAATGGGTGATCTAGAAAACTTAGGTAAGGATGAACTTAAGAATTTTATTCGTCATAGGGTTAATACTAAGATGGGGGATTTAGGTCTTAAGCCTATCGTACCTGCTTCTGAAATAGATAAAGGTGCTTTAAAAACTATGAAATGGTTTGATGCAGTTATTGCTGGAAAACAGCACACAGATTTTTTTGCTAACAGAGTTACAAATTATGCCAAAGGTCACATGGAGTGGGATGCGGCAGCAATATTTTAATAAAAGTTATGAGTTTACAAGTTGATACTTCTACCTGGGAGAAAGGTAAAGATTACCCTGAATGGATGAATGATATCTCTGTAGCTACAATATCTAAAGGATATTTACTACCAGACGAAACACCAAGAAAAGCATACCGTAGAGTTGCTGATACTATTGCAAAAAGATTAGACCGTCCAGACCTGGCGAACAAATTCTTTCGTTACATGTGGAAGGGATGGTTGAACTTAGCCTCTCCTGTACTATCAAACACAGGAACCGATAGGGGATTGCCAATCTCATGTTTTGGAATTGATACGCCCGATTCAATTCGAGGTATTGGATTAACTAATGCCGAGCTCATGAGATTGACCTCTTTGGGTGGAGGAGTTGGAATAGGTCTTTCTAAAATAAGAGGAAGAGGAGAAAAGATCGGAACAGGCGATATGGGACAGTCTGAAGGTGTAGTGCCGTGGGCTAAGATTTATGATTCTACTATTATTGCTACAAACCAAGGAGCGGTACGTAGAGGAGCAGCTTCTGTTAATCTGGATATTAATCACCCAGACATTAAAGAGTATCTACAAATACGTAGACCTAAGGGAGATCCAAATCGCCAATGTCTAAACCTACATCAATGTGTGGTTGTGGATGATAAGTTTATGCAAAGATTAGAGCATAGAGATCCTGAAGCAATGCAGCTATGGTTAGAGATTTTAAAGTCTAGGGTTGAGACTGGAGAACCTTATATTATGTATAAGGATAACGTCAACAAAGCCAATCCACCTGCATATGTAAAGAATAATTTAGAGGTTACTATGACCAATATCTGTTCAGAGATTACTCTTTTTACAGATGAAGAACATAGCTTTATTTGCTGTCTATCTTCTGTTAACTTAACTAAATGGCATGAATGGAAGAATACAGACTTAATTGAAACTGCAATCTACTTCTTAGACGGTGTATTAGAAGAGTTTCTAGCAAAAACCTCCGGTAGAGATTCTTTAGTTAGAGCACATCGTTCTGCTAAAAAAGGAAGAGCGATTGGTTTAGGAGTTTTAGGATGGCATACTTTCCTTCAAAACGAAAGAATCCCTTTTACTTCTATTAGAGCAACTTCTTATACTCACCAAATATTCTCTCAGATTAGAAATCAAGCAGAAGCAGCTTCAAGAAAATTAGCCGATGAATATGGAGAACCAGTATGGTGTAGAGGTACAGGAATGAGAAATAGCCATTTACTGGCTGTGGCACCTACCGTCTCTAACAGTACGATTTCCGGAGGAGTATCGGCAGGTATCGAACCTGTTCCGGCTAACGTCTATACGTTTAATTCCGCTAAAGGAACGTTTATTCGTAAGAATCCTGCATTAGAAACCTATCTAGAAGAAAGAGGAGCTAACACCGAAGAGGTTTGGGATCAAATTATGAAAGATAGAGGTTCGGTTGCTAATCTACCCGAAGATGTAATGCCATTGGATGACAAACAAATCTTCTTAACATTCCCAGAGATTAACCAGTTACAACTTGTAGAACAGGCAGCTGCTAGACAAAAGTATATTGATCAGACTCAATCGTTAAATCTAGCTTTTGACCCAACAGATTCTCCAAGATTTATTAATCTGGTACATCAAACGGCATGGAAGTTAGGAATTAAAACTCTATACTACTTAAGAACCGATAGTGTAATCAATGGAGATATAGGCTCAAGAACTTCAGAAGATTGTTTAGCTTGCGACGGTTAAAAGTTGGCTATATGAGTATTTTTTCTTATATTATATAAAAAGAAATATATGTCCAAAACATCACCAAAGCAGCGTTACATTCAATTGCAAGAATGGTTAGCAGTATTTAAACAAGGAACAAACACAAACAAAAGAAAAGGTAGGAGATTTTCTAAAGCAGATCACTACAAAGCAAAAAGAGCAAGATGACAAAAGTAATTAAATTTTATGCAAACTGGTGCGGACCTTGCCGGGTGTACGGTAAGTCCTGGGATAAAGTTGTTGAAGAATTAAACGGAGTTGTGGAGTTTCAAGAAGTAAATATAGAAGAAGATACTTCTGGTCTAGCAGCTCAGTATAAAGTTGACGGTATACCTCATACAGTAGTGCATAAGGCAGACGGTTCTAAAGTTGAAAAAGGCGGTAGAATGTCTGTAGAGCAATTAAAAGAATTCATTTTAAGTTAAAATCAAAAAGTTATGTTAAGAAATCCAGATTCGATACCGGCCACGGATACGGTTATAGATGATCCAGCAATGGAACCATTTTTCATTACAGTACCACAAGTAGGTGGGTATGTTGTTTATGAAAGAGTTACTAAAGGAGAAAATAACAACAGTTATTTAAAGACAGTAGGATATCCTTCTTCTTTTAACCATGCATTAAAAATGGTTTCAAGAGAATTGATAAACGCAGGAAGTGAAAAACACTATACCTCACTTCAAAGTTATTTGGAAGAATGGGAAAAAATTCAAAAGAAGTTAAGTAATTTAACTTCTGTTAATGTATAGCGTTTGCCTATACGCTTTATAATACCTGGCAAAATTTAAATTATAATAAAATGGCAAAAAATGTCGTAGTGTCCTTATCTGGAGGGATGGACTCCTCAACTTTATTACTTAATTGTTTAACTAACTACACAAGCGTAACTGCTCTATCTTTTGATTACGGTCAGAAACATAGGGTAGAACTTGAAAAAGCTCAATCTTTGATCGATTACCTAAAAGCTAATGGTCAAGATGTTACCTACCAAGTAATTAAGTTAGACGGTTTAGTTGACTTACTTAATTCTAATTTAGTATCAGGCGGAGAAGATGTACCGGAAGGTCATTATGAAGAAGACAACATGAAAGCAACTGTTGTTCCTAATCGTAATAAAATCTTTGCTTCAATTACTCAAGCAGTAGCTTTATCTAAAGCAAATGAAACTGGTGATGACACAGACATCGCTTTAGGTATTCATGCCGGAGATCATGCTATATATCCTGACTGCCGTCAAGAGTTTAGAGATGCCGATGATGCTGCCTTTAGAATTGGTAACTGGGATGCTGATAAGGTAGGTTATTACACTCCTTATCTAAATACTGATAAACTTGGAATTTTAAAAGATGGACAGAACCTCGTCAAAGCACTGGAATTGGATTTTAATGAAGTATACAAAAGAACGAACACTTCATACAAACCCTACCCAAGTGGAAACTCGGACTACAAGTCTGCATCTTCAGTTGAACGGATTGAAGCGTTTATTAACCTGGGCGTGGACGATCCTGTGCAATATGAAGATGAAACTGGACCGGTTAGTTACGAAGTTGCTAAAACACACGTAGAAAAATTGCTAGCCGAATACGCAGCTTAAAAGGTCGGCCCGTTCGTCTATCGGCTAGGACGCCAGGTTTTCATCCTGGTAAGAGGGGTTCGATTCCCCTACGGGCTACAAAAGATATGAAACATAAAGTTGATTTACATGGACTGTCTTATAAAGAGGCTGTAAAGAAAGCTGAAATGACTCTTGTTGGAGCATCATTTGATAAGGCTATGGTTGTAGAAATTATAACCGGTAAGTCAAAAGAGATGCAAGATAGGATTATAAAAGAGGTTATAGAAGTATATAAGTTCCCATACTATATACCTGCTTATAATACTGGAATGATAATAGTAGAACACGATGAAATACTTTAGCACAATTTTAGCTATACTTCTACTGGGTTCTGGATGTAGTAAAGATGAAAGCTGCTTTTGTACAGAAACCACAACTGACATCAGATTCGGAGAGGTGTATGTTGATGAGTACTGGATTGATAACTGTTTTGAACCTTTCCAGCAGGTAAATTTTTACGAATGGGGTAATACTGTTATAGATTGTAGATGAAAATAAATGAACTTTTAATCGGGGTGTTAACATTCACAGTAGCACACATTCTTACATTTTTCCAACTAAATGGCCAGTTCTTATGGGAATCATTCCGGAAAAATGAATGGCTTGTAGCAGCTTCTGGGATTTTTTTATCTTTCTTTTATATTTGGGGCACTAAATATACAGTAGCAGGAATGGATGGTCTTTTATGGCCTACCCGTTTTATTGGTTTTGCTATAGGTATTATAATTTATGCCATAATGGTAAATTACTTCTTTAATGAAGGAATTACTACAAAAACATTTATAAGCTTAATTTTAGCATTTATTTTAATTTGCATTCAAGTATTTTGGAAATGAATAGATTAGACGAACAGTATAGAGGGTTATTAGCTGAAGTACTTCATAATGGTATTGAAAAGGATGATCGCACAGGTACAGGTACATTGTCTAGATTTGGTATGTCTATTAGACATAGAATGGAGGATGGTTTTCCTATCTTAACTACTAAAAAAATGCCTTTAAATACTATTTCAACTGAATTAAAATGGTTTTTAAAAGGAGATACTCATATAAAATACCTATTAGATAACAATTGTCATATTTGGGATGGAGATGCTTATAAAAGGTATGAACGAGTTTATAATTATGATTTAGATGAACCATTATCTAAAGCTAAATTTATAGATAAAGTACAAAATGATCCTGCTTATATGCATTGGGGTTTATTAGGACCTATTTATGGAGCACAGTGGCGTTCTTGGGGTGGTAAAAAATATATTGATCAAATAGCAGATTTAATCCAAAATCTAAAAGACAATCCAAATAGTAGACGCCATTTAGTATCAGCTTGGAATGTAGAAGATTTAGGTCAAATGACATTACCACCTTGCCATTATGCTTTTCAGTGTTATGTGGCCGATGGTAAGTTATCTTTAATGTGGCAACAACGTTCAGCTGATTTGTTTTTAGGTGTACCGTTTAATATCAGTAGTTATGGTTTACTATTATTGTTATTATGTGATGTAACAGGATATAAACCAGGAGAGTTAATAGGTAATTTTGGTGATATTCACTTATATAAAAACCATTTAGAACAAGCTAAAGAACAAATTAGCAGAAGTTCATTTGAATTGCCAAAATTAGAAGTATATAATGTAGATATTTTAAATGGGGAATTTAATTGGTCCCATACAGAGTATAAATGTCATCCTACTATTAAAGCACCTTTAAGTAATTAAAATGAGAAAGTGTAACGTCTGTAAAGTAAAAAGGTCTGACTGGATGTTTAAGACTGATAAGAAGAAAACATGCCGCAAATGCGAGTATAGATGGTGGCGTAATGTTCTTCGAATGATGGTTAGAGACAGACGTTTAACCCCCCTTGAAAGAATGGGTACTCGAACCGGTTATATGGGTGTTGGTTTTCTTATAGCAGGTCAATGGACTGTAGAACCTATTTTATTTATAATGGGGTTCATTTGCGTTTTAATTCAGGTTACAATTAGAAGACAGTGGAATCTAGTTTTATTACAATTAAACGGTCTAATAGCTTGGACTATTCATTTTATTAATTCACTTTCATGACAATACACATACCAGTAAGTCACTTTAACGAAAGAGCAAAAAAACTATATTTAGAAAACAAACTTAAAGATATAGGAATAGACTACCAGCCAAATGCATTGATGGGGTGGTACGAAAATGAAGAAATAGAAATTTTTAGTTTTAAAAAAGTATTTATGTGGATGGACAACAGGTATACATCTTACAAAATATATCAAAATAAAACTGAAATAATTTTAGAAATAGTTGGAGATAAAGAATAAAAGTACTATATTTATTTAATATTAACAGTGTCGTAGCACCACTCTAAAAACACAAGTATGCAAGAAGAAATACACAAAGAGTTATGGGATAGAGAAAAAAGAGCCTCTATCGAACTACAAGGGGAAGTAGAAATTAACGGACAAAAACTCCCCGATCCAAAATTACATCAAAGAATTTCATTTTTAAAATCAGCAATAAGACTAGGTGCGTGTGCATTTGGTTTTTTTGGTTTATATGAGTTAGGATTTATTGGCTTATTTTTAGCTGAATTAGTTGGAATAGGAGAAGAATTAGTTTAAATTATAGTTATGGGAAAATTTCAATCAACAAAAGTCTTTGACGGATTTTCTACAGTGTTCCGTCAATGGAAAGCAGAGACTACACACTGTAAGTATTTACACGGTTATGGAGTATCTTTTAAACTCTGGTTTGAAGGAGAATTAGACGAACGTAACTGGGTGTGGGATTTCGGAGGAATGAAAAGAGCTAAGGGGAAGATTGACGGTATGTCACCTAAAGAATGGATGGACTATATGTTTGATCATACTTTTATAGTAGCTGAAGACGATCCATTCTTACAATCATTCCAAAAAATGGACGAACATAAAGTTGCACAGGTTAGAGTTATACCTGCAACAGGAGCAGAAAGATTTGCTCAATTCATTTATGACAAGATAAATCCTTTCATAGAAGCGGAAACTGACGGAAGAGTTAAGATAGCAAAAGTAGAATTTAGAGAACACGGAAAAAATAGCGCAATATATGTCCCTTAAAAGAATAGAAGATTATAATAAAGTTCTACCAATTGTAGAAGTTTATACAGCAGTTCAATCAGAAGGTAGTAGACAAGGTTACCCAACTATAGTTATTAGAACTACCGGGTGTACACACAGATGTTATTTTGGTGAAGGTGGATGGTGTGATTCCTGGTATACTTCAATACACCCAGAAAAAGGCCAATACACCTTTAATGACATTATTAAAATGTATGAAGATAATCCTCATATAAAAGAGATGATGTTAACAGGAGGATCACCTACTATGCATCCTGCTTTAGTAAATGAGTTAACCCACTTAGCAAATGAAAAAGATATATTCATTACTATCGAAACTGAAGGATCTCATTTCCTTCCCACTGATTATCCTATTAATCTTTTGTCAATTTCTCCTAAGTTTTCTAATAGCGTCCCCGTTCTTGGTGTTGCTACTCCTCAAGGAGCAACTACTGACCAAAGAATGATTGATAGACATAATAAATTTAGATTAAATAATGAAGCGATTAAAAAGAGTATTGATTATCATTCTGACTACCATATTAAGCCTGTCCTTGACAAAGAGCTTTCAATGGTGGGGGAAGTAGAAGACTTCTTAAAAGAATGTAATATACCAGATGATAAAGTATGGGCAATGCCTGCTGGTGATACTAGAGAGAGTTTGAAAGAATCTTATCCTGTAGTTATGAATTTTGTAAGAGATAGAGGATGGAGATTTACAGGCCGTGCACACATTATGGCTTTTGATACTGAACGTTGTGTCTAAAGAAGAAGCTTTAAAAATATTAGAAGAAATAAAAGAAAATGTAAATACTTGCTGTGCTATTACCATGGAACCAGATGAAGTTTTATATTTATTAGATAAGCTAGAGGAATTTATAAATGAAACTACCGATAATTAAACACTTAATACAAGCAGGTTACGATAATGATTTTTTTGAAGAAGCTATAGATGTACTGGATACCTACTGCGAATCAAGAGGAATTAAAGATGAAGAATTAGACGTCATAGGTGAGATTATTTCTAACTTAGAAGGAGCAATGGTAGTACAGGATAACATAAAGTATAACAATGTACCTGAAAAAGAAGCATTAAATGCTTTTATGAAACGGGTAGTAAACGCAGTAAATTAAAAAATGACATTTGATACAATCATAACTGATCCAGACTTTAAAGTCTACCTTAATAATAACCCGGTATGGGATTATAAACTTTCTGGAAATATATTACAATTAATTGCCTTTGATTCAGGTGAAGATTTAGAAACAGTTACAGTATCTGAATTAGCAGAATATCTTTCTGAAGAAGAAGTAGAGTTTGACTCTGTTATTCTTTTAAACGAAGAAACAGAAAAAGAGATTTTAGACTTCGAAATCAAATACGATACAGTATTTCTATCAAATCTTATTTTAAAGTAGTATGACAGAAAAGGTTTTTATAAGCTGGTCATGGGTTGACCACCAAATAAATGTTATAGCAGATAAATTAAACAATACTAGTGAGTTTGCTGCAGTAACAGGAGTTCCTAGAGGAGGGTTAATACCAGCTGTTATGTTATCTCATAAATTAGGTTTAAAGTATATTCCATATCAACAAGCTATTAGCAAAAGAAGACCAATACTTGTTGTAGATGATATTTCAGACTCCGGTCTTACTTTAACTGATATAGGAGGTAAAGGTTTTAAAACTGCTACACTTTGTGTTAGGTACAGCACCCAATATACACCAGACTATTACGGAGAAGAGATTACAAGCGATAGATGGCTAGTATTCCCCTGGGAAGAAAATGATTCAAAACCTATACAAGGTTATTTGGATATTTAAAATAATTTTCGTATATTAATACAGTTAATAAGTTATAAATGAGTAAAGATTTAGAATTAGTCAAAATAGGTTATGCAAACGGAGTAGCTCCTGGATATCCTTTTACAGAAAAAGAGAAATGGTCAATGGTAGAAGATGCTGCTGAAGCTTACGGCAAGTTTCTAGATGCGTTAGGATGCGATTGGAGAAACGATCCTAACTCTGCTGACACTCCTCGAAGAGTTGCTAAAGCATATGTTTTCGATTTATGGGCAGGACGTTATGATGCTCCTTCTGAGATTACAGCATTTCCATCAGATGGTTACAATGGTATAGTACAGGAATCTAATATACCGGTTACTTCTATGTGCAGTCACCATCACCAAACTATTGGCGGTAGAGTATCAATTGCTTACGTTCCTTCTGAAAATGGCAAGGTAGTTGGGTTGTCTAAACTAAATCGTATAGTAGAGCATTTCGGTAGACGAGGTGCTATACAAGAACAATTAACTGTAGCTATTCATAATGCAGTAGATAAGATCTGTGAAGGCAATTTAGGAGTAGCTGTTATGATAGACGCTACACATAACTGTGTAAGCTGTAGAGGAGTAAAACATCATGGTGCGTCAATGCAGACAGCCAAGCTATCTGGATGCTTTCTTAACGAAGACTCAGCAAGAGCTGAATTTTATAAAAATATAGAACTGGCAGGTAAATGCCGCAATTAATAAGTTATGGGTAAACAATTAACAATATTTGATGAATTAAACGGAGGTATAGAAGCACCACCGAGTGTACCCTTTGTAAACGAAGTAGAGATTTTTAATGCTACTTTTGGTAAACCAAACAATTATGAACCAACAATACCAGAAAAGAAAGAGTGGGAGTTCGTATACAACTTTATACTTGAAGAATTGGAAGAATATAGACAGGCTTGCGAAAACGGAGACATCGTGGAAGTTTTGGATGCTTTGTGCGACATTGCTTATGTTTCCCTTGGGAACGGTACTATGTTACATGGTCTTAAGAGCAAGATATGGCCGGCCTATCAAGAGGTACAAGCTTCAAATTTATCGAAGTCTTGCAGCACTGAGGAAGAAGCCATGGAAACTGTCTCCGTCCGCTCTAAAGAACAAAATGAGCCATGTCACTATGAGAAAGTGGCGGAGAGATTTGTAGTATATCGAACTCGTGACCGTAAAGTTATGAAATCGGTTAACTACTTCAGACCAGATCTTAAACAGTTTTTTAATGATTAATTTAGAAGAGCATAAAGAATTCATTTATAGTCATAAAATGGATATGGTACCCTATTCTATTGCAGTACAGGCAGTAGAGGAAGCTATGCAACAGGCAGTAGACTCAACAGAAAATAAGCTAGATGAAGCTTTAGATTTAATTAAAAAGTCACTTTATAATATAGATTTAGATATAGATGATAAAGATAGCACACGAAGCACCGATTGACATTTTTGAAGAAGTACAAGGTTATACCGATTATGATTATGCTCTTGTTCATTTGTTAGAACAGAATCCTCGATATAGAGATGCATTTGAACGTGCTGTCAAAAAAGGTAGAGAAATAATTCTCGATAATTCTATATTTGAATTAGAAGAAGCTTTTGATGCTGAACGATTTGATCTATGGGTTAAAAGACTTAAACCTACCTGGTATATAGTTCCGGATGCTTTAGAAGATGCATACAAGACAATCGACCAAATGGAAGATTGGAACAATAAAGGGTACGGTTATGAAGGTAGCGGTAAGATAGGAGTAGTTCAAGGAAAGACTTATGACGAAATAGTAGATTGCTATAACTATATGAATAAAGAAGCAGATGTAGATATGATTGCTATCTCTTTTGACTATTCGTATTATACAAGATCTTGTCCCCATCCTAATAAGTATGTTAGCTGGATGCTAGGACGTGTTAAGCTACTTGGAGATTTATTGAGAGACGGTGTTATTACTAAAGATAAACCTCATCACCTACTAGGTTGTGGATTACCTCAAGAGTTTAGCTTTTACAAACATTCAGATTATAATTGGATATATTCTTTAGATACTTCCAACCCAGTTGTACATGGTATAAAAGGAATAGAATATGGTTCGGACGGTCTATGGTCTAAAGAATCACAAAAGCTACACGAACTCATAGAAGAAGAGTTAGAACTTAAACAAGAACAAAAGATTGTACATAACATAGAAAGATTCAGATGGCTAACAAATGGATAGCATTTTTCAGTCAAACAGGAACTGAAATTGTAGATATTGCAAAATCGTTGGATAGATGGCCGGATAAGATTATTACCAATCAAAGACCAGAACATCTTCGTAAGATAAATGATGAGTTACTTGAAAGAGAAATTATTTA
>Ga0066830_10000009_pt1 | contig 33966 bp, 30 predicted proteins | sample ETNtaG_20_FD_65499 | JGI IMG/M metagenome (GOLD analysis project Ga0066830, IMG submission 65499) | Marine microbial and viral communities from oxygen minimum zone, Eastern Pacific Ocean - ETNP201306PF45B | ecosystem: Environmental > Aquatic > Marine > Oceanic | place: Pacific Ocean: Eastern...
AAAAAAAAAAAAAAAAAAACATGGTGCTGAGATTATCCGAGATAAACTTTCTAAACTAAACCTAAATGTACAGATTAGAAAAAGTCGAATGGATCTACTAAAAAAATCCCCGTTAAAACGGGAACGCGCAATTCGTAGAATTCGGGTTCTTGAGAGTTTCATATTAACCGGTGCTAATCCTAAATGGATGGTCCTTTCAATAATCCCAGTTATTCCACCTGGTTTAAGACCAATGATTCAACTCGAAGGGGGAAGATTTGCTACATCAGATTTAAATGAGTTGTACAGAAAAGTAATAATGCGCAACAATCGTCTAGGTAGACTATTTGACATTGATGCACCTGATGTTGTTATAAGAAACGAAAAAAGACTTTTACAAGAAGCTGTTGATGCCTTAATTGATAATGGCAGAAGGGGGGAAAAAATATTAGATATTAACAGCCGCCCCTTTAAATCTCTATCTGATGCTATTGAAGGTAAACAAGGAAGATTTAGACAAAACTTATTAGGAAAACGTGTAGATTATTCAGGCCGTTCTGTAATTACCGTCGGTCCTAATTTAAAATTACACCAATGTGGTTTACCTTATGAAATAGCTGTTGATTTATTTAAACCATTCTTAATTTACGAACTAATTAAACAAGAGGTTGTAAGTTCAATCAGAGCAGCAAGAAAAATAATTAATGAGAATTCACAATTAATTTGGGGTCTTTTAGAAAATATTCTTAAAAACCACCCTATCCTTTTAAACCGAGCACCAACTTTACATAGGTTAGGAGTTCAAACTTTTGAACCTATTTTGGTTAGTGGTAGAGCAATACTTTTACACCCGTTAGTTTGTACAGCTTTTAATGCTGATTTTGATGGGGATCAAATGGCGGTACATGTACCATTGTCCGTTGAAGCTCAATCTGAAGCAATTTCATTATTATTCGCTCCCTGTAACTTTTTATCTCCAGCAACAGGGTCCCCAATTATAATACCAAGCCAAGATATGCTTCTTGGTTGTTATTATTTGACAAATAATAATCTATCAGGATTAAGTGGAGCAAGTCACTATTTTACCAATACTAAAGATGTACTTTTAGCATATGAGAATAAAAAAGTTGATTTACACTCATTAATTTGGGTAAGATACAACGGATATTTAGAGGATGATTCTCGGCCACTAAAAATAATTAAAACCTGTAAAAACTCTAAACTTTTAATTTATAAAGATAAGCAAATTAGAGAAGATGGTAATGGAAAAATTATTGTAACTTATATAAGAACAACTCCAGGACGTCTTATTTTCAACAAAGTTATTAACCAGTCTTTAAATTTAAGTGTTTAAAAAATTTTTTATTAAGGAAAAAAAAATGGAAAAAAACATAAAAACGCGAAAAACATTTTTTCGAAATAAGGTTGTAACAAAAAAATATTTAAAGGAGATTTTGTTTTGGTCTTTTCGTAATTTTGGTATGATAAGGTCAGTTTTTTTATCGGATTCTTTAAAAAATATAGGGTTTTATTATGCAACACAATGTGGAGTTTCAATTAGTATTGAAGATTTAAAAATACCCCCTTTTAAAACTGAAACCGTTAATAGTGCTAACCAGGAAATGCAAACTAGTGAGTTTAAATGTTCTAGAGGAGAGCTAACCGAAGCAGAAAGATACCAACAACTAGCTGATACTTGGAATATGGCAAGTGAAAAACTAAAAAATCAGGTTGTTAGTTATTTTAAAAACTTTGATCCTTTAAACCCTGTTTATATGATGGCGTTCTCAGGAGCAAGGGGGAATTTATCCCAAGTCCGCCAACTGGTGGGTATTAGGGGATTAATGGCGGGACCGACAGGAGAAATTATTGATATACCAATTACTAAAAACTTTCGTGAAGGTTTATCAATTACTGACTATATGATTTCTTCTTATGGTGCACGTAAGGGTCTTGTTGATACTGCACTTAAAACAGCAGATTCAGGGTATTTAACTAGACGTTTAGTTGATGTTGCGCAGGATGTTTTAATTCGAGAAACAGATTGCTTTACAAATCGAGGTATTTTTGTATTTAAATTAGATGATGGTAATGAAACGCTTGTTTCTTTAAAAGATAGATTATTAGGAAGAATCTTAGCACAAGATGTTTTTCAGAAACAATCAAATCAAATATTAGGGTTTAGAAATCAACAACTTAGTCCATCATTAGCAAAAAAAATTGATAAAGAAAAAGTTCCAAGAGTTCTTGTTAGATCTCCTTTAACGTGTGAATTAAGCCGATCGATCTGCCAAAAGTGTTACGGTTGGAATTTATCGCAAGGTAAATTAGCAGATTTTGGTGAAGCAATTGGTATTGTTGCTGCGCAATCAATTGGTGAACCAGGAACACAATTAACAATGAGAACGTTTCATACGGGTGGGGTTTTTACCGCGAAATCTGGAGGTAAGGTTTTTTCAAAAGTAACAGGTAGAGTTTTTTTTCCTAGTAAAATAATAACTTCTACGACCAGAACATCAACCGGTAATGAAGGCTTAGTTGTAAGATCCAATGCAAAAATTGAAATAATAGATTTTCAAAACCGGGTTTATAGTATCCATTTAGAAAGAGGTGCAATTTTATTTGTTAAAGATAAAGACTTTATTAAAGAAGGGGAAATAGTTGCCTTATTACCTAAAACATTAAAGAGTTTTGGTAAAAGAGAGAAAAGAAGTGTTTTTTCAAACTTTTCTGGTGAAATCTTTTTTAACCAAAAATTGAAACATAAAAGTACCAATTTACTAGAAAACACCTTTGACGATAACCAAAATGGATTAGTTTGGGTTTTCTCAGGAAAAGTTTTTAATATACCCCACTACGCAAAAGTAACTCAATACAAGTTTTCAAGGTTAAAACCTTTATCAAGTTTTGCCAAAATAAAACTGGTCACATATAAAAGTGGCATAATTAAAATAAACCCTATTCAAACAATTAACCAAAAAAAGAGGTATAAATTAAAATTATTAGTGGAAAACTTTTCACTTAAAAATTCAGAGTTTTATAAAGGTTTTTATAGAAAAAAATCTTCCAATAAAAAAGAAAAAAACCTTTGTATTATCAAGACTGGTGAAAAAAAGTTTTTCTACCTTAATGGAAAACTAAAGTTTAATTTCGAAAATGGATCAGTTCTTGGGGAACAAATAAACACAAAATACTTAACAAAAACAGGCGGATTAATAAATTATGTTAAATTAAAAGAAAGCACATTAATACGTAAATCTAAAAGCTATGAATTAAACCAGGGTGGGGGCGTATTGTTTTTACCAGAAGAAACATTTTTACTTAACAAAGATATATCCACTTTAAAAGTAAAAGGTGGAAGCTGGGTTGATTACAATACAGAATTGGCAACAAATATCTATAATAAAACTCCTGGTTTTATTGATGTCATTGAAACAAATAATATTGTTAAAAAAATAGTTGTTAAGCCTGGTTTTCATATAAACCTGAAAAATGAATACCTAGATATTGATTCGAGTTTTCATAAAAGACTTGTTTTTCCTGGTGAACAGCTTTTAGGAGTATATGATATTAAGCAATTAACATATACTGAAATTTTTAATAGTTTGGATGGATTGTTATTATTATTAAGACCTGTTTATCTTTATGAATTGCCAAGAACAAAACGAGATAAGTTTTTATATAAACAAAAATCTCATGTTAAAGGATTTGAAGAAATAACTTCTTTAACCTTTAAAAATGGTCAAAGAATTCTTACTAACGGTAATAATTCTTTGAGTTTAGTTAAAACAAAGTTAATTTTTACAAATAATGAAAATAATGAAGATAATTTAATAGCTAAAATTTATTTCACAAAAAAACAAAATAAAGGAGTTTCGTTAGAGTGTAATGTTTTTGAAAAGATTTTTAATGAAAAAGATATACCAAAGGATATAGAACTAAATCAATTAAACTTTTCATTATTTTTAAAAGATGGTCAATATATTGAACCTTATACTATTCTTGGCAACATTGAAATTTTACCAAAGACCCAACTTTTAATTAAAAAAATAAAAGAGCGAAGAACTCAACAATCTCGGCGTGTTTTAATTGTTTCGGAGAACGATTATAAAACTTTATTTCCAGAAGATAAAAGTTTTATTAAAAACTCAAGTAATTTTATAAAAATAGGTGAATCACTGGGAAATAGACAAATTATTTTAAACTCAGGAAAAAAAATAAAAAATAGAGGAAATATATTAAAAACGCGTAAAGCAAAGGCTTTTCTTTTCTCTGAGGGAGCAGAGGTTTTTTGGTATAATCATGATTTTATTAAAGAAGGTGAAGAATTAGGTGTTTTATTTTACGAACGAGCACAAACTGGTGACATTGTTCAAGGTTTACCAAAAGTTGAAGAAATTTTAGAAGCACGTCGTTCAAAAGTCCCAATAAAAAGCCCTAAAAATCCTGGAATTGTACTTAGTATAATAAGAAAAAGACGTGAAGACGTTAAATTTGTTTATGCTACGAGACATGGTTTCAAGTTTTATTTTCTTGTAGATAAACAAGAGTTGTATGCAAGGGTTAAAATGTTTATTAATGTTGGGCACCCGCTTAATTATCGTCTTGGTAATCCACATGTCACGATAAAATACTTAAATCATTTTTATAGAATATTCTTAGATCGTTATGAAGCTGCTTATAGAAGTTTAAGAAAAACACAATCGTATTTGTCAAACTCTATTCAAGGGGTTTACAATTCTCAGGGTGTTAATATTTCTGATAAGCATCTTGAAGTTATTGTAAAACAAATGACATCAAAAGTAAGAGTCTATGATAGAGGTGATAGTGGAATTTTACCCGGTGAGTATATTGATTTACAACATGTGTACAATATAAATAAAGTCTTAAAAAAGACAAACGCAAAAGAAATTTTATATCGACCAATTTTATTAGGAATAACTAAAGCATCTTTAATAACTGAAAGTTTTGTTTCTGCTGCAAGTTTCCAAGAGACTGTTAGAGTACTTGCCGAAGCTGCTATTGAGGGCAAAGTTGATTGGTTAAAAGGATTGAAAGAAAGTGTAATAATTGGTCGATTAATTCCTGCTGGAACAGGTCTTAGTTCTCACGAGCATATTTCAGATTTAACTGTACGTTTACCCAAAACAAAGTTAAAAAGTGGGCTTACTAAGGCAAATAGTGTTTAAATAAATGAAAAACTATTAAAATTTTTGCCCGAATAATACAAAGTTTTAGGGTAAGCAATTGAAATTCAATTTTTTTGTTCTTATAAAGTTAAATATTAATTTAAAAAATTATTAATTTGGAGAAAAAATTATGGCTGGTCTTGAATTAGCTCAACTTTTAGAAGCAGGTGTACATTATGGACATAAAGCATATCGGTGGAACCCTAAAATGTTTCCATATATATACACAGAACGTGATGGGATTCATATTCTAGATTTAGTTCAAACAATTCATTTGTTAAAAAAAGCTTGTGAATTTGTTAATAATGCAGCTGCAGATGGTAAAACATTTTTATTTGTTGGAACAAAACGCCAAGCAGCAGCAATTGTTGCTCAAGAAGCAAAACGTTGTAATTCACATTATATAAATCATCGTTGGCTAGGTGGTATATTAACTAATTCTAATACTTTTACTAGTAGAATTGAGCGTTTAAAAGTTTTAGAAGAACAAGAAGCGTCGGGACATTTTGAAAAGTTAACTAAAAAAGAGTCGGCATTAGCTAAAAAGGAACTTGAAAAATTACGTAAATACCTAAGTGGCGTAAAAAATATGACGAAGCGCCCTGACGTTATTATTGTCATTGATCAAAAACGCGAAATGAATGCTATAAAAGAAGCTTTAAAATTAAAGATTCCAATTATTTCAATTTTAGATACAAATTGTGATCCTGATTTAGTTGATATACCAATTCCAGGAAATGATGATGCTTTAAGATCTATTAAATTTATTATTCAACAACTAGTAGATCACATTTGTACTGGTCAAGTAAACAAGAATTTTGCAGAATCTACAAAATAGGCTAAATAATTTAGATTTTTTGTATTATCAAAAAAAGGTTTGGTTTGATCAAGAAAAGTATTTAATAAAAAATAAAAGTTAAAAAGATTTTAATATGGAAATAAATGCAAAAACAGTTAAGGAATTAAGAGAAAAAACAGGTGCAGGGATGATGGATTGTAAAAACGCTCTAAAAGAAACAGGTGGAGAGTTTGAAAAAGCAATTGAACATTTACGTCAAAAAGGTTTAGCCTCAGCAGATAAAAAATTAAGTCGTCAAGCAAGTGAAGGCTTAATTGAAAGCTATATACATACAGGAGGTAAACTAGCTGTTCTAGTAGAAGTAAATTGTGAAACAGATTTTGTTGCTCGAAGACCTGAGTTTCAAGAGCTTACTAAAAATATTGCAATGCAAATTGCAGCTTCACCCTCTGTTATTTATGTTTCTTATGAAGATATTCCTTCCGAATTAATTCAAAAAGAAAGAGAAATTGAATTAAAAAAAGAAGATCTTGCTGGTAAACCTGAAGAAATTATAGAGAAAATTGTTAACGGACGAGTTGAAAAAGCACTTAAAAGTCTTTGTCTATTTGACCAGCCTTTTATTAAGAACCAGGATATTACAGTCGAAGAGCTTGTAAAACAAACTATTGCACAATTAGGTGAGAGCATTAAAGTACCAAGGTTTGCACGTTTTGTTTTAGGCCAATACAATTAGTTTATAAAAATTTGGCTTTAATAAGCTTTTTTTTCTGATTATAAAGTATAATCTAATTTAAGACGTATAAAATATTTTTTTTGTAATAGGATAAAAAGCTGAATTTATTATGAATTTGAATAGCGTTAATTCATTATTACTACTTTCTGGCGTTGAAGTTGGAAAACATTATTATTGGGAATTAGCAGGTATTACATTTCACGGACAAGTTTTCATTGTCAGTTTATTTGTAGTTTTTTTACTGCTAATTTTTTCAATTTTAGGTACGAGCAATGTTAAGACAGTTCCTGAAGGTTTACAAAATTTAATGGAATTTGTTACAGAGTTTACAGGAACTATTGCGAAAGACCAAATAGGTGAAAGTGCTTATAAACCTTGGATCCCTTTTGTTGGAACATTATTCCTGTTTATTCTTGGTTGTAATTGGGCTGGTGCATTAATTCCATGGAAATTAATAGAAATTCCAGAAGGTGAGTTAGCAGCACCGACGAATGATATTAATACAACAGTTGCACTTGCTTTAATAACATCTTTTGCATATTTTTATGCTGGTATAAACAAAAAAGGGTTAGGTTATTTTAAGCGTTATTTAGAACCAACACCTGTTCTTTTACCAATTAATATTTTAGAAGATTTTACGAAACCTCTATCTTTAAGTTTCCGACTTTTTGGTAATATCTTAGCAGATGAATTAACTGTATCAGTTTTGGTTATGTTAGTTCCATTGTTTATACCTTTGCCAATTATGGTTTTAGGGGTTTTTGCAAGTTCGATTCAAGCATTAATTTTTTCAACATTAGCAGCTGCTTATATTGGTGAAGCGCTTGAAGGGCATTAGTGAAAAATTTTTAATTTTTTAAAATCTTTTTAAAATTTTTTTTGAAATCTGTTAATTTTTTTTTACGTTTTAACTTGTAAAATTATGGATTCAATCATTTCTGCTGCTTCTGTTATTGCAGCTGGTCTTTCTGTAGGTTTAGCTGCAATTGGCCCAGGTATTGGTCAAGGTAACGCGGCTGGTCAAGCTGTAGAAGGTATTGCTCGTCAGCCAGAAGCAGAAAACAAAATTCGTGGTACTCTACTTTTAAGTTTAGCATTTATGGAAGCTTTAACAATTTATGGTTTAGTAGTAGCATTATCTCTGTTATTCGCAAACCCATTCACTAGTTAGTAAAACTTTGCCAAGGTGCTCTAAAAAGTACCTTGGCTTTTTTCAAACCATTTTTAAATATATAAAAATTAAATGGTTTTAATAAAATATTATTTTTAGAAAACGAAATGATTAATTTTTCCCTTCTTTTACTAAATGTTGAAGAAAAAAGTGGTGGTTTATTTGATTTCGACGGTACTTTACCTTTAACAATTTTTCAATTTTTAGGGTTAATGTTTATCTTAGAACGGTTTTTATATAAACCTCTTTCAGAAATTGGTAATATAAGAGCTGAAAACCTAAAAGAAAAAGGTGAAAAAGCAGAATCAACACTTTCAGCTGCCAACTATTTAGCTGACCTTTATACAACAGAAGTTTCAAGCGTTGAAAAGAAAATTGACATTTTATTAAAGCAAGATGATGTTCAATTACAAGACACTTTTCAAAACCGTCTAATTGAAATAAATAAAAGTTCAGCAAATGCGATTATTGAAACTGAACAAGATATAAATAAAAAAATTAGTGAATTATCAACTAATGAAAAAGCAAAAAGTGCCAGCACTACAATTGCTGCTATCATTATTAACCAGATAATTGCGAAATAAAATTAAGGAATTTTTAATTCTTTAAATAGTTTTTGATTATTAATAAGTATGGAAAATTTTATAAGTACTTTTCTATTTTTAGCAAATGAACATGAAGGTTTTGCCATAAATACAGATATTTTTGAAACTAATATCATTAACTTGGTATTACTTCTAGGTTTAGTTGTTTATGTTGGTAAAGACTTCTTAGGTTCAACACTAAGTGAACGTCAAAGGTCAATTCTTGATAAAATTGAAGAAGCTGATAAAAAAGTAAATGAGGCGGATAAGCGTTTTCTTGAAGCCCGCGTTCAATGGTCACAAGCAAATATTTTTGGAGAGAATTTAGAAAAGAAAACATATCAAAAAATTGATGCTTTTCATGAAGCGCAAAATTCAAAAAATAAGGATGCCTTGTTAAGAGAGTATTTTTCAACATTAGTTGCATTAGATTTAAAAAATGAACAAGTACAAAAACAAGTAAGAAACTATGTTATGGAATTAGCGTTACTTGAAGTTTATGGTACTTTTACTAAGTTGGTGAATAACAAAAAATTCCAAGAAAATTACTCGAATTACAGTATTCTTTTACTAGAAAGATTGATAGGAGAAGGATAGATGGGTTTAGATTCTAGAGTAGGCGACGCTTATGCTTATGCGCTATTAAAGGTTTTATATAAAGATTTAAACTTTTCTAGTTTTACTGGTATTGTTTCAGATATGTTAGATTTTGCTAATCTTTTTAATACTTGTCCAAGTATAGAAGAGTTTTTAGCAAACCCAACTTATTCTACAAAACAAAAAAAACAGTTTTTAAATGACTTTTTTGGAACGTCTCTAAATCCTATAATAATGAATTTTTTAAATTTGCTTTGTGATACAAAACGAATTATTTATATTTCATCAATTGTAAACGTGTTTTTAGACATTTTGTTAAAAAGTACGGACTCTCATATTGTAGAAGTTCAAATTCCCGTTGTTGAGGGTTATAAATTGGATATAGAGAAACTAAACACTGTTTTATCTAATTGGTTTACAAAAAGTTCAAAATCTAGTCAAGTAGAGACAATTAATTCAAGTTGTTTTAAGGAGCCACTTGTTATCTTTACAATAAAAGAGACGCCTGAATTACTGGGTGGATTTAGGCTTAATTTTGTAACAGATTCTAAAGTAATTGATTTTTCAATTGCTGGTAAAATTAAACGAATAGCTACTGTTTTAGAATATTAAAACAATAAGGTATTTCACAATAAGAAGAAATTATTAAAAAAAAATAATAAAACTTAACTTAGATTTATGGCAACAGTAAATCCAGACGAAATTAGCAACATTATTAAAGAAAGTATCCTAAAATATACAGGTGAGCAAAAAATTGAAAATGTTGGTACTGTTCTTCAAGTAGGTGATGGTATTGCTCGTGTTTACGGTCTTGACGAAGTAATGTCAGGTGAGTTATTACAGTTTGACGATGAAGAAAAAACTGTTGGGATTGCATTAAATTTAGAAAACGATAACGTTGGTGCTGTATTAATGGGCGACGGTATTGGTATTCTTGAAGGCAGTTCAGTTACAGCTACAGGTAAAATTGCTCAAATTCCAGTTAGTGATGGTTGTTTGGGTCGAATCTTAGATCCGCTTGCAGCACCAATTGATGGTAAAGGTGCAATCGAAGCTACAGAAAGTCGCTTAATTGAGTCAATGGCACCGGGTATTATTAGTCGTCAATCAGTTTGTGAACCATTACAAACAGGTATTACAGCTATTGATGCAATGATTCCAATTGGTCGTGGACAAAGGGAACTTATCATTGGAGACCGACAAACAGGTAAAACATCAATTGCGTTAGATACAATCATTAATCAAAAAAGTGAAGGTGTAATTTGTGTTTATGTAGCAATTGGTCAAAAAGCTTCTTCTGTTGCTCAAGCTGTTACAGTTTTAGAAGAAAAAGACGCATTAAAATATACTGTAATTGTAGCAGCAAACGCAAATGACCCAGCAACATTACAATATATTGCTCCTTATACAGGTGCAGCAATTGCTGAATACTTTATGTATAAAGGTAAACACACTTTAATTATTTATGATGATTTAACTAAGCAAGCTCAAGCTTACAGACAAATGTCATTATTACTTAAACGTCCACCAGGCCGTGAGGCTTATCCTGGTGATGTATTCTACTTACATTCACGTTTACTTGAACGAGCAGCCAAATTAAATTCAAAATTAGGAAGTGGTAGTATGACAGCATTACCTGTCATTGAAACACAAGCGGGTGACGTTTCTGCATATATCCCAACAAACGTTATTTCGATTACTGACGGTCAAATTTTCTTATCGAATGATTTATTTAACTCAGGTATTCGCCCAGCTATTAATGTTGGTATTTCGGTTTCACGAGTAGGTTCTGCTGCTCAAATTAAAGCAATGAAACAAGTGGCTGGTACACTAAAACTTGAATTAGCACAATTTGATGAGCTAGAGGCTTTCTCTCAATTTTCTTCAGACTTAGATGTTAATACTCAAAAACAATTAGCACGTGGGAAACGTTTAAGAGAACTATTAAAACAACCACAAGGTGCACCATATTCTGTGGAAGAACAAGTTGCTATTATCTTTACAGGTACTAAGGGATACCTAGATGAGATTGAAGTTGATCAAGTTTCAAGTTACATTAAGAGCTTATTAGAATTCTTAAGTATGTCAAAACCAGAATTCTTTAAAGAAATTCAATCAACTCAAAAACTTAGTGACACTGGAATTGAAATTTTACAACAGGCTAACGAAGAGGTAGCTTCAAGTTTTAAATAACTAAAATAGATTATATTTCATCTAATTTTTTTAATTTTAAAAAAATTAGGTGAAATATATTGACAAATTTTATAATTTAATATATATATATATATATACAAGTTTATATTTCTCTGGGATTGTAGTTCAATTGGTTAGAGCACCGCCCTGTCACGGCGGAAGTTGCGAGTTCGAGTCTCGTCAGTCCCGTTTTTAAGTTTTATAGTAATGAGGAAAGAATATATTATTTCCTCTTTTTATTTCATAAAAGTATATAATTTACATACTTAATTTTTTTTAGTGGAAAGTTTTAAAATTCTATCATAGTTTTTAAAGTAAAGATCAACAACCCAACTAGTAATAAAACAAAAAAAATTGTAATAACTTTGTTTGGAGACTCCTTGTATAAGTAAATAATTGGAGCCAATATAATTGATACCAAACCAATCATTGTACTAACAAAAAATCTTGGATATCGCAAAACGTTTTCCCAAAAAATTGCCATTATTTCCACCCTTTATTGAATTTTAATAAAAATTAGTTATTTTAATTAACTTTCAAAAGAAAATTTTATGAAAAAGAAAATTATTTCTTTTAATAATTAAATTTCTGAGATATAAGGTTAATTAAATATAATCTTTAAATAATTATACAATCTATAAAAATTAGGATATGAAAAATGATTCCCTATTTAACTATATTTAATTTAATAATAAAAAAAGTTGAACAAGCCTACTTAAAAAAAGATATTCCAAATATTGAAGTAGGAGATACAGTTCGTTTAGGTTTAAGAATTAAAGAAGGAAATAAAGAACGTACACAATATTATGAAGGTGTAACAATTTCTAAGAAAAACAGTAGTGTTAATAAAACAATAACAGTTCGTCGTGTTATGCAGGGAATAGGGATTGAACGTTTATTTTTAATAAATTCACCACGTATTGTATCAATTGAAATTAAAAAGTCTGCTAAAGTTAAACGTGCAAAACTTTATTATTTACGTAATTTATCTGGTAAAGCAACAAGATTAAAACAAAAATATTAAAACTAATAAACTTAATTTAAAAATAAATTGCATCCGACTGGATTCGAACCAGTGATGTCTTAAAAAGAAAACGGATTATGAGTCCGTTGCCTTCAGCCACTCGGCCACGGATGCAAAAAAGTTATGGAGCTGGTGGGATTTGAACCCACTTCCAACTAAGAACATGCTTCATGTTTTTTCACAAACTTATTTTATAGAATACATTCTAACTATAAAAGACTATTAAAATCAATATAAATTAAAATCTTAACTTTTTTAGGGAAGACAATAAAATTTTACCACCTCTATTTATGTCAGTTTAGAGTGGTTATTAAAGTTTTTTGGTAATTTTTTATGCAAAGTTTTAGTTTAGCAAAAAGCAAATACTCGATTAAAACTAACAATATTGTTTGCGTTTATTTTTAAAAAAAAAAAGATTTGTATTACAATAGGCAATTACTTAAATGTCGAACCCATTCAGCCCCTTACCCAAACTTGAGCATGGAAGGATTCGAACCTTCGTCCAACAGAGTCGGAGTCTGCCACTCTTCCACTGAGCTACATGCTCCAGTTAGATTTTTTAAATATTTATTATATATTTTAAATCAAAAAGATCTGGAGTAATTAAAAAAAGGGATCTTGAATTGCATAATAATTATTATGCAATTCAAGATCCCTTTTTTTAATTACTCCAGATCTTTTCTGTTAGGGTTTCTAGATGGATCGTTAGACAAAAAGCCAAAAACGAAAAGGGAAGTAAAGAAAATAACAACTGTATAAACAAGAATTTTTAATGTTAGCATGAAACTTTTCTCCAAGAAACGTTTTTTATTAAGAAGTATAGTAAAATATGACCAAAATTATACATAATAGTTCCAGATAATTTTAGAATTATTTTTTTTATCTAAAAAACCGGATATATTTTTAAAACTGTAAATTCAAAAACTTTTCTCTCTCTTTTTTCTAAATTAGCGACATCAAAATTAGAAACTGTTGTTAAAAAACCTTCAACAATAATATAGTCCCCTTTACGATAATATTTAATGAGATCATCACTTAGGTTTCCCCATACTAATAAGTTAAGTTTTTCGAAATAAATTTGTTGTTGAAAATAAGCAAAAGCAGTTTTTAATTCAACTAACTTCACTTGATTTTTATAAAAGTTTTGAGTTGGCTCTTCAATAAGCTTTAAAATAAAAATCGAATTATTCATACTTTTATGATTATTTACTCAAAAATACTTAAAGTGTTAAATCACGTTGCTTAGATGTCTGCTCGTAATTTAAATCTTTTAAAGTTTTAAGTATTTTTTCAAAATATTCTTGTAAATAATTTTCAAGTGTAACAAAATTGGTTTCATCAATATCAAAAGTATTATAAAGATTTAAAGTATTTGTTGAAAAGTTTTCTTTTTCTTCCAAAACCTCAACAAAAGCTAGACGTTCATTAATGTTAGAACTCCATTCAAATAAACTAGTAAATTGACGAGCAAGTTTTAGAACTGACATAGGAATTAAATTCAGTTTTGCTTTTTGACCAGATAATTTTTCACAAAGCTCAATAATGTTTTCTGAAATCCAAGCTTTTGGTCCACCTAAAAAGAATGTTTGATTTTCAGCATTTTTTATTAATAAACTTTTTAAACATATTGTAGCAGCATCTTGTGTATCAATATAAGATATTGGTATAGATTCGCTTGTGATCCAAATTGGTTGATTATCTAATACGGGTATTGCATATTGACTAATAAGTGCTTGATAAAACCCTGCAAGCCTAAAAACTGTAAATGGTACCCCAGATTTTTTTAACTTCTCTTCAATTTTTACTTTTGTATCCATAAGTGGTATATAAGGATATTTTTCTGCATTTAAAATTGAAAAGAAAATAAACCGTTTAATTTTTGCAATTTTGGCAAGACGAATCAAAGCTAGTTTCCCCTCCCAATCAGTTTGTTTTAAATTAGCAATATCATCCGGTCTTGTTGTTGAAGCATCGATTACTGCAGTAACACCTTTAAAAGATAAAGTTAATGTTTCAGGCATTGTTAAATCACCATATACTAATTGAGCTCCTAATTCACGGAGAAAATTAGCTTTTTTTCGGTTTCTAACCAAACACTTTACTTGAAACCCATCTTCAAGTGCTTTTCTAACAATTTGTCTTCCAAGAGTCCCGGTTGCACCAATAACTAGTAGAGTCATATATATATATATAAATAAAAAATTTTTAAATTCTTATAAGAGTTTATCAAATATTTTAGCAAAATTTATTTGAAAGTTTTGGGTAAAAAGGGCTTTAAACTTCTACAATAAAATTGTTTTTTTAGTTTATGATTATGGTGCCTCTAAAAACTCTGCCATGTACAAAAACTATTCTAATCTATTTTTATTCTTAAATTTACAAGGTACTTTTTTTTGTACGCTTTTTTTTTAGGTTTTATAACATTATATATTGTATAGTAACTTAAAAAAAAATTAAACCAAATTATGGAAGAAAATAATTTGAAAAAATTAGTTAGTCAACCCTATAAGTATGGTTTTTCAACAAATATTGAAAAAGAAAAATTCCCTATGGGGCTTGATGAAGAAATTATTAAGTTAATTTCAGAAAAAAAACAAGAACCGCAATTTATGTTAGATTTTCGGTTGAAATCATATAATAGGTGGAAAAATATGATAAAACCTGAGTGGGCGCTTCTGAGCTATTCAGATATTGACTATCAAAATATTGTATATTATTCAGTACCAAAGAAAAAAAAAAAATTAAGCAGTCTTGACGAAATAGATCCAGAACTAAAAAGAACATTCGAAAAACTAGGAATTCCTATAAATGAGCAAAAAAGGTTAGCAAATGTAGCAGTTGATGCTGTTTTTGATAGTGTATCTATTGCAACAACTTTTAAGGATGAGCTTGCCAAGTTTGGTGTAATTTTTTGTTCTATCTCAGAAGCCATAAAGCTCTACCCAAAGTTAATTGAAAAATATCTAGGCACAGTTGTTCCTAAAGGAGAAAACTTTTTTGCCGCGCTAAATTCTGCTGTTTTTAGTGATGGCTCGTTTTGTTATATCCCTAAAAATGTTGTTTGTCCATTAGAGTTGTCTACATATTTTCGTATAAATGACCAGTTTTCTGGGCAATTTGAACGTACGCTTATTATTGCAGAGGAAAATAGCTTTGTTAGTTATTTAGAAGGTTGTACAGCTCCTCAATATGATACTAATCAATTACATGCAGCAATTGTTGAATTAATTGCCTTAGAAAATGCTGAAATTAAATATTCAACTGTTCAAAATTGGTATGCGGGTGACGAGTCTGGAAAAGGTGGTATTTATAACTTTGTAACTAAACGTGGATTATGTTTAGGGAAAAATTCTAAGATATCTTGGACACAAGTAGAAACAGGTTCAGCAATAACATGGAAATACCCAAGTTGTGTTTTAATAGGAGAGAGATCAAAGGGTGAGTTTTATTCGGTTGCATTAACCAATAATTATCAACAAGCTGATACAGGCACAAAAATGATTCATATTGGCAAAAAAACACGAAGTAAGATTATATCAAAAGGTATTTCAGCTGGTTATTCTAAAAATAGTTATCGTGGACTTGTTAAATTAAGCCAAAAAGCATTTAACAGTAGAAATTATTCACAATGCGATTCCTTGTTAATTGGTAATTGTTCACAAGCAAATACTTTTCCGTATATTCAAGTACAAAATTCAACTTCAAAAGTTGAACATGAAGCTTCAACATCAAGAATTGGTGAAGAACAAATATTTTATTTTTTACAACGAGGAATTTCACTTGAAGAAACAATTAGTTTAATTATTAGTGGTTTTTGTCAAGATGTTTTTAATAAATTACCACTTGAATTTGCTGCAGAAGCTGATCGTTTATTAAGTTTAAAATTAGAGGGGAGTGTAGGATAATGATTAAAAATAAAAAAATTCTTTTAGAAGTTATCGATTTACATGCTACAGTAAACGGGATTCCAATTTTAAAAGGTGTTAATTTGAAAGTTAATGAAGGTGAAATTCATGTTATTATGGGACCTAACGGTTCAGGGAAAAGTACTTTTTCAAAGGTGCTTGCTGGTCACCCTGCTTATAAAATAACAAAAGGAAAAATTCTTTTTAAAGGACTAGATATATCAAAAATCGAACCAGAGGAAAGATCACATCTTGGTCTTTTTTTGGCTTTTCAGTACCCATTAGAAATAAGTGGTGTTACTAACGAAGATTTTCTAAGAATCGCCTATAATGCTAAACAAAAATATTTGGGTTTACCAGAAGTGGAGCCACTTGAGTTTTTTCAAATTATTATTAAAAAGTTAGATATAGTTGAGATGGACCCTGCTTTTTTAAGTCGTAATGTAAATGAAGGGTTTTCTGGTGGTGAAAAAAAACGCAATGAAATACTTCAACTTGCATTACTTGAGTCTCAACTCGCTATACTTGATGAAACTGACTCTGGTTTAGATATTGATGCCTTAAAAATAATCTCGAAAGGTATCAATAGTTTAATGGAACCAAATAAAGGAATAATAATGATTACCCATTACCAACGTTTACTTGATTATGTTGGACCAGATTTTGTTCATGTAATGAGTGAAGGTAAAATTATAAAAACCGGTAATGATGGTTTACCAAAAGAACTTGAAGAACGTGGTTACGATTGGTTACTATAACTGGTTAGACCTAATTTAAGAGTGTATTAGTTTATTAAATTATGAAATTTTGTTATAAAATAATTTATATATTAGTATACTAATATATAGATTATTTTAATATTTATTTTTTTTAATTTTTTGGAAGCAAAATTGAACTTTTAGAGACTTTTTTAAAATGTCACACACGGTAAAAATTTACGATACTTGTATTGGGTGTACACAATGTGTTCGAGCTTGTCCTACAGATGTATTAGAAATGGTACCTTGGGATGGTTGTAAAGCAAAACAAATTGCTTCTGCACCTAGGACAGAAGATTGTGTCGGCTGTAAACGTTGTGAAACAGCATGTCCAACTGATTTTTTAAGTGTACGCGTTTACCTAGGCGGAGAAACAACTCGAAGTCTTGGTTTAGCTTATTAATGTCATTTAGGCTTTTTCAATTTATAACAAAAAAAGTTTTTCGTAACTTTTTTTGTTTTTCATTTCACAACTAATCTTATAATTAAAAAACACTTTGAATTGTGAGAAACAATTCAAAGTGTTTTTTAATTATATCTATATCTGGGCTTTTTAATCTGTTTTATTATCTTTTGGTGGTAAAACCTATTCAAGCTTTTAAACAGTTTTTATTTCTTGTACAATTTTTTGTTAATATTTTTTCAAATTTTTTTGTACAACTATTTTTTTTAACGCCAGTACAAGTTTCTATATTGTTTAGCTTAACCAACCATATGAATGTAAACCTTTCCCTAAAAAATTGACACCTAAATAACATATCCAAACAATAAAAAAACCCAAAGAACCTAAAATGGCAGTTTTTTTTCCGCTCCAACCTTTTGTTAAACGGGCATGCAAATAAGAAGCAAAAATTAACCATGTAATTAATGCCCATGTTTCTTTTGGATCCCAGCTCCAATAAGAACCCCATGCTTCGTTTGCCCAAACAGCACCAGAGATAATACCCATAGTTAAAAACGGGAACCCAAGACCTATTGTTCTATAACTCCAGTTATCAAGACTATTAAGTAATTGGCTACGACTTTTTAAAGTAGTTGTTTTTTCCAGGTTTGAACTTTGTTCAAATGAAAGAGTACTTGCATTTACCTTTAATAAATACTTTTGTGAACTGCTTTTTTCAAAATCTGATTGTTCTTTAACAACTGTTTTATCTTTGTACAAATTAAGATAAAGTAAAGAAAATAAAGAACCTAATAATAATGTTGCATAACTTAACATCATCATACTTACGTGAAGCATTAACCAGTTAGATTGAAGAGCTGGAACGAGTGGAGTACTTTTTTGCATTGCTGTTGGTAAACTAAGACTTGCAAATCCTTGAATTAAAACAATTAACGGTAAAATTAATGCTCCAATAACTTTACTATTTGTTTTGTATTCAATAAACTGATATAAAAATAGTAAAAGACAACCAAGGAACATTAAAGATTCGTATAAATTACTCAGAGGAAAGAACCCGTAATTATACCATCTCCAGCTTAAGTAAATAAACAACATTAAGTTTGAAGTTTTACCCCCCAATTTTGCCGCCTTATATAAAACTGGATTATCAACCAAGATTAAACTTACCCAATACAAAGACATTGTTAAAAGTAAATCAAAAAAAATCGTGTTTGATAAAAAATTTTGGTAATTATCTAAATTAATAAGCATTTTATAAAATTCCAAATTTAACTACGTTTTAAAACTAATTATAAATTAAATCAGTCTAAATTTAAAAATATTCTAATAAAAAAACCAAAACTTAGTTATAATTAGAAGTAATTAAAAATTATAATCCAAAGACAAAGGTAGTTTATCTAGAAATCTTTTATTAAAGATTCAATGAAAAATCCACTTTAAATTTTAAGGGGTAAAAAATGAAACTTGCTATTTATGGTAAAGGTGGTATAGGAAAATCAACTACGAGTTGTAATATTTCAGTTGCTTTGGCACACCGAGGTAAAAAGGTTTTGCAAATTGGGTGTGACCCCAAACATGATAGTACATTTACTTTAACAGGGTTTTTAATTCCAACAATTATTGATACTTTACAAACTAAAGACTATCATTATGAAGATGTTTGGCCTGAAGACGTAATTTATAAAGGGTTTGGAGGAGTAGATTGTGTAGAAGCAGGTGGGCCCCCAGCAGGGGCCGGCTGTGGGGGTTATGTTGTTGGAGAAACGGTAAAATTACTGAAAGAGTTAAACGCCTTTGACGAATATGATGTTATTTTATTTGATGTTTTGGGTGATGTTGTTTGTGGTGGGTTTGCAGCTCCCTTAAATTACGCAAATTATTGTTTAATTATAACAGATAACGGGTTTGATGCGCTATTCGCTGCGAATAGGATTGTTGCTTCTGTAAGAGAAAAATCTAATACACATTCGTTAAGACTGGCTGGTTTAATAGGTAATAGGAGTATTAGTCGGGATTTAATTGATAAGTATATTGAAACAGTTCCCATACCCGTTTTAGAAATTCTCCCTTTAATTGAAGATATTAGGGTATCAAGAGTAAAAGGGAAAACTCTTTTTGAAATGGCAAGTATCGATAGATCACTTATATATGTATGTGAATATTATCTTAATATTGCCGATCAATTAATCGCAAGTCCAGAGGGGGTTGTCCCAAAAGAAGCAGCCGATAGAGATTTATTTAGTCTTTTATCTGATTTTTACTTAAACCCAAATTCTAAAAGAGGTAATTCGGGGAGTGGTATTAACTATAAATTTGTTGAGTTAATTGGTAATTAAATTTTATTGAAATTTATTAAATTTTAAAAGTTTAAAATGGCAAATTTAACAATTGAAAAATTGGTTTTTGAATGTGAAACTGGTAATTACCATACTTTTTGTCCAATTAGCTGTGTATCTTGGTTATATCAAAAAATTGAAGATAGTTTTTTTTTAGTAATCGGCACAAAAACGTGTGGGTACTTTTTACAAAACGCTTTAGGTGTTATGGTTTTTGCAGAACCTCGTTATGCAATGGCCGAATTAGAAGAAAGTGATATTTCTGCTCAAACGAATGATTTATTAGAATTAAAAAGACTCTGTTTACAAATAAAAAAAGATCGAAATCCAAGTGTTATTTTTTGGATAGGAACCTGTACTACCGAGATTATTAAAATGGATTTGGAAGGCATTGCATTAAAACTAGAGGTTAAAATAGGTACACCAATTGTCGTTGCACGAGCAAATGGTCTTGATTATGCATTTACCCAAGGAGAAGATACTGTTTTAACTGCCATAATTCAGAGATCAAAACCTAAAAAAACTAACAAATTAAATAAATTTAAACATAATCCTTTAATTCTTTTTGGTTCATTACCGGAACCTGTAACTAACCAACTGACAAATGAGTTGTATAAACAAGGAATAAGTGTGTCTGGTTGGTTGCCATCAAGACGCTATGATCAAATTCCTTATATCAAAGAGGACTGGTTTGTTTGTGGTGTAAACCCATTCTTAAGTCGTACGGCAACAACCTTAATGAGAAGGAAAAAATGTAAACTTATAAGCGCCCCATTTCCAATAGGTCCAGATGGTACCAAAGTATGGGTAGAAAAAATTTGTCTTGCATTAAAAGTCACACCGTTAGGATTAGAAAAACGTGAACAAGAAGTTTGGCATAATTTAAAAAGTTATGTAGATTTAATTCGAGGAAAGTCTGTTTTTTTTATGGGTGATAATTTACTAGAAATTTCATTAGCTAGGTTTTTAATCAAGTGTGGTATGATCGTCTACGAAATTGGTATTCCTTATTTGGATAGACGATATCAATTAGGAGAGTTAATTTTGTTAGAAGAGACATGTAAAGATTTTAATTTACTTTTACCAAAGATTGTCGAAAAACCAGATAACTACAATCAAATTAATCGGATTCACGATTTAAAACCTGATTTAGTTATTACAGGAATGGCAAATGCAAACCCACTCGAAGCCAGAGGAATTAATACAAAATGGTCTGTTGAGTTTACTTTTGCCCAAATTCATGGCTTTACAAATTCTCTAGATATTTTAAAATTAATAACACGACCATTAGGGCGTATTGAAGTAACAAAAAATATCGCATCAAATCAGTATAATACTAGATAAATTATTAAAAATCTTGATTATAAATTAAGAAGGCGAATTTTGATAAATAAATAAAAAAAGAGATTTAGTTTTAAAAACTAAATCTCTTAATACTAACTATAAAATATAGTTAAATGGAATTAACCATGAACTGCAGGTGCGTTTACAGCAACTGGTAATACTTCATTAGAAGCTAAGTCTAATGGGAAGTTGTGAGCGTTACGCTCGTGCATTACTTCCATACCTAAGTCAGCACGGTTGATGATGTCAGCCCAAGTGTTGATTACACGACCTTGGCTGTCAACTACAGATTGGTTGAAGTTGAAACCGTTTAAGTTGAACGCCATTGTGCTTACACCTAAAGCAGTTAACCAGATACCGATTACTGGCCAAGCAGCTAAGAAGAAGTGAAGAGCACGAGAGTTGTTGAATGAAGCGTATTGGAAGATTAAACGACCAAAGTAACCGTGTGCAGCTACGATGTTGTAAGTTTCTTCTTCTTGACCAAATTTGTAACCGTAGTTAGCAGATTCGATTTCGCTAGTTTCACGGATTAAACTTGAAGTTACTAAAGAACCGTGCATAGCACTGAATAAAGAACCACCAAATACACCAGCAACACCAGCCATGTGGAATGGGTGCATAAGAATGTTGTGCTCAGCTTGGAATACTAACATGAAGTTGAATGTACCAGAGATACCTAGAGGCATACCATCAGAGAAACTACCTTGACCGATTGGGTATACAAGGAATACAGCAGAAGCAGCTGCTACTGGAGCAGAGAATGCTACGAAGATCCATGGACGCATACCTAAACGGTAGCTAAGTTCCCACTCACGACCCATGTAAGAAGCAACACCTAATAAGAAGTGTAAAACGATTAATTGGTAAGGACCACCGTTGTATAACCACTCATCAATTGAAGCAGCTTCCCAGATTGGGTAGAAGTGTACACCAATAGCGTTTGAGCTAGGAATAACAGCACCAGTAATGATGTTGTTACCGTACATTAAAGAACCAGCAACTGGCTCACGAATACCATCGATGTCTACTGGAGGAGCAGCGATGAAAGCGATAATGTAACAAGAAGTAGCAGTTAATAATGTAGGAATCATTAATACACCAAACCAACCGATGTATAAACGGTTTTCTGTACTAGTAATCCAAGAGCAGAAGCGCTCCCATAAGCTGAAGCTTTCGCGTCTTTCTAAAGTTGCAGTCATAATTTTTTATTTTTTTTTAACGATAAAGTATATAATCTCGTCTCAGTTAATAATTATTATAGAATAAAAAAAATAAAAAAAAAACCTTTATTTTTTTTATTACAAATTATTAAATCCAAAAATTAAATAATATTAAACTAATCAAGCAACTATTATAAAATATAATTGCATCAGGGTTTAACTTTTAAAGCAGTTTTTTAGAAAATAAAAAATTTTTTAAGAACTAAATAAACTACTTTTAAGAATATCTTCCGGAACAATTGTAACTAAATCCGCTTTTGTTAAAACACGACCTGTGCTTTCAAAAACTCTATTTGCTTGACGCATTCTTGCACGATCAATTGCATTACGAACACTTCTTGCATTTGCAAAAAGTGGTTTCTCCATCCGTTTTTTAATATAATCTAAAAAGACTGCTTCAGCATCTTTGGCCAATTCATATTGCAACTCTTCTAACATTATTTTACCAATTTGTAACAACTCATCAGGAGAGTAATCAGGAAAATCAACGTGATTGGCTATACGTGAAGATAAGCCTGGGTTTGATTCGTAAAACTTCTCCATCTTTTCTTTATAACCTGCTAGAATAACAACCAAGTCATCACGTTGATTTTCCATCACCTGTAAAAGAATCTCAATTGCTTCTGCACCGTAATCACGTTCATTATCCGGTTTATATAGATAATAAGCCTCATCAATAAAAAGAATACCACCCATTGCTTTTTTTAATACCTCTTTCGTTTTAGGAGCAGTATGTCCAATATATTGTCCAACTAGATCATCTCTTGTTACGGTAATTAAATGGCCTTTTCTGCTGTAACCTAATTTATATAAAATATCTGCCATTCTTAAAGCAACGGTTGTTTTTCCTGTCCCCGGACTACCTGTAAAAGACATGTGTAAACCAGGACTTGATGATAGAAGCCCTAAATTTTTTCTCAGTTTATCAATAAGAAGTAAAGCCGCAATTTCTCGGATACGGTTTTTAACAGGCTTTAAACCGATTAATTCGCTTTCTAGAATATTGATAACAGATTGAATGTCCGATTTTTCATATTCTTGTTGAAGATCAAATTTCACTAAATCGTTTGTATTTAAAAGTTGTTGGCTCATATTTGAAATTTTTTTACTTAAATAGTTGAAACTTTATATTTCTTTTGGTTTTAAATAATTAATGCTAAGTATTAAAAAACCTAGCATTAATTATTTAAAAGGAATAAATAGAAAATTCTAAATAATTTAATAATTTGTTAGAAAAACTCTATTTATATCATACCTATTAGTCGTAACGAGCACCTTCTGGGTTTCTAGCTACAGCATAACTGTGAATTGTGTATCTAATTTGACGGCCGTCAACTTCTTGACGTTCTAAGTAGAAACCTGGCTCAGCTTTTGGACGTTGTACGATAAAAGCAGATGCACTACTTTCAGTACCACGGCTAGCATCGAAAGCTACACATTTAATGTAACCTTCCGGGTTTAAACGTCTACACTCGTTAATTTCGTATAAAATTGCTGATGAATCTTTAACGTCAAATAATGGAAGACCCCAAAGTTCCCAGTATGCGTTACGTGGGTGTGGATCATCAGTCCATTCAACACCAACTGACCAACCTTGGCTAAGGCAGTAGTCAATTTGCTTGATGATTTGTGCGTCAGTTAAGTCTGGTAAATAAGAAAAAGCGCCTTGTGTTAGTCTCACTATTCAAATGCTCCTATGATAATAAATTATTTTTTTTTAGTTATCTGTTTTGTGTTGCAGTTTCAACGAAGTCTGCTGTATCAGTAGAAGTGTAGTTAAATGTAATACCTTTCCATAAGTCTAAAGCTGTTTTTAAAGGACCACATAATTTTGCAATGTCTTTAAGAATTTCAGGACCTTCTGCAACATAGTCACGTCCTTCATTTCTTGCAAGAACCATAGCCTCTAAAGCTACACGGTTTGCAGTAGCACCTGCTTGGATACCATCAGGGTGACCAATAGTACCACCACCAAATTGAAGTACAACATCATCACCTAAGTAGTAAAGAAGTTGGTGCATTTGACCACAGTGAATACCACCAGAAGCAACTGGACAACATTTACGTAAAGAAGCCCAATCCATTTCGAAGAAGATACCTTGTGGTAAGTTAACACTAAGTTCAGTTTCACGTAAAGTGTCGTAGAAACCTTTAACCATTAGAGGGTCACCTTCTAATTTACCTACAACAGTACCAGCGTGAATGTGGTCTACACCAGCCATACGCATCCACTTACAGATAACACGGAAGTTAATACCGTGGTTCTTTTGACGAGCATAAGTAGAGTTACCTGCACGGTGTAAGTGTAAGATCATGTCGTTTTTACGAGACCAAATTGCCATACTTTGGATAGCTGTGTAACCAATAACAAGGTCAATCATGACGATTACAGAACCAACTGCTTTAGCATAGTCTGCACGTTCATACATTTCTTCCATTGTAGCAGCTGTACAGTTTAAGTACGAACCTTTAACTTCACCAGAAGCTGCAGAAGCACGGTTGATACCTTCCATACAGTAAAGGAAACGCTCTCTCCAACGCATGAATGGTTGAGAGTTAATGTTTTCATCATCTTTTAAGAAATCAAGACCACCACGTAAACCTTCGTATACTACACGACCGTAGTTTTTACCAGAAAGACCAAGCTTTGGTTTTACTGTTGCACCTAAAAGTGGACGTCCAAATGTATCAAGACGCTCTCTCTCTACAATAATACCTGTTGCAGGACCTTGGAAAGTTTTTAAGTAAGCGTAAGGAATACGCATATCTTCTAAACGTAGTGCTGCTACTGCTTTGAAACCAAATACATTACCAATAATAGAGGCAGTCATATTTGCAAGAGAGCCTTCTTCGAATAAGTCACATTCGTAAGCAATGTATGCAAAATACTGGTCAGCTGCACTAGGTACAGGGTCAACACGGTATGCTTTTGCACGGTAAACGTCACAAGCAGTTAAAAGGTCTGTCCATACAACAGTCCAAGTAGCTGTAGAAGATTCCCCTGCAACCGCAGCAGCTGCTTCTACTGGGTCTACACCTGGTTGTGGTGTAATACGGAATAATGCTAATAAATCTGTTTCTTTAACAGAATAGTCAGCATCCCAGTAACCCATTTTAGCGTAAGGGATTACACCAGATTCATAACGATCATTTTTGATTCTATTACGTTCGTATACGTTGTTAGACATGTATTCCTCCTTTTTATTTTTTGTACGTTGTTGTACAGTCTAAGAAAAAATTTAGTTGGTTAATTCTTGTATAAAATCTAAACTTTTTGTTTTTGTTACTAATAATTAAATTATTAACATTTATCAACAATTATTTTTAATTAAGATATAAGATGCAAATTATATTGTTTATAAAAACAACAAAATACAGTTACTCTTTGCTAAAAACAATTTATTATTTTATTCACTGTTTTTATTTTTGCTTTGAATAAAAACTTATTATTTCAAAACAACTCTATATATATATATACCACTACTTTTTAACTAAAAAATAACATGTTTTTTTATTTAACTGATAAGTTTTTTTAATTAAAATTACCAAGATCAAATAATACCAAAGCCAATAATATAAAGTCGGCTTATACCTTAATAAAAATTATTAACTCGATCGTTAATTTTTTACTTTTAGTAAATAATTTAAATAAAGACTTTTAATCAACAATTTAAGCCACTTTCTTTTTTTACTCGGACTTATAATAGTTAAATCTAAAATATTTAAATACTTTTAATTAGAATTTAAAAGAATTGAATTCTTTTAAACTTTATAAAAACAAAACAAGGTCTATTTTTCTATGAAAAAACTTGTGGTAATATAATTAATAGTTAAGGGCTTGTAGCTCAGTGGACTAGAGCGTGTGGCTACGAACCACAGTGCCGGGGGTTCGAATCCCTCCTAGCCCGATATTGGTATTTTAGTTAATATAAAAATATAAAAAAGAAAGATTAAAATTAATTTTAATCTTTCTTTTTTATATTTTTATATTAACTAAAATCTTAATGGACTAATATTCTTCTGATCACCAACCTCAAAATTACCACTTAAAACATGGTTTAACCTTAGTTTTAGCCAAGTAATAAAGGTTTTATTTGTTGAAACAATTGCGACGGGTTTTTGCGGGCTTTTATTCTTAATTGTTAAAAGCTCCGGGTTTTTTAAAAAAGCCGGGTTGGGAACAATCCAAAAATTTAATGTCTTGTTTTGTTTATTATAGTTTTGTACTCTTTCTCTAAGGACTTCTTCTAAAGGCTCCTCATTAAAAAGAAAATTTTCACTTGCTAACACAAAATAGTATTTTATAGCTGACATAATTATCTTAATTTAAAATAAAATCTTAACCTAAATTATTATACCATTCTTTTTCTAAATTATAAACTTATATATATTAACAATATATAAGTCTTAAAAGATTTGACAAAACGTTAAAATACCCGATAATATTAGAAATAATCTTTTATTTTAAAAATTGATAGAGTTTTTATGGAATACGCTATTGTCGAAATTAGTGGGCGCCAGTTTTGGGTAGAACCAGAAAAATATTATACGATAAATCATGTTCCGTTAAAACTGGGAACTAAATTATTTTTGAAAAAAATCTTGCTCATTAATCAAAATGAAAAAACGGAACTTGGTTTTCCATATCTAGAAAACGCCAAAATTGAAGCAACTGTATTAAATCACCTTGAAGGACCAAAAATTTTGGTTTATAAAATGAAACCAAAGAAAAAGTATAGAAGAAAAAACGGCCATCGCCAAAAACTAACAAAGCTATTCATTAATAAAATTAATTCTTAAATTAAAAAAAGAATAATAAAAGGAGAGAGAATAACATGGCTCACAAAAAAGGAGCGGGGAGTACAAAAAACGGACGTGATTCCGTATCAAAAAGATTAGGTGTTAAATGTTTTCAAAATCACAAAGTAACAAAAGGGTCAATTATTGTTAGACAAAGAGGACTTACTATCAAACCAGGAGAAAATATCGGTGTAGGAAAAGATTTTACTTTATATGCTCTTGAAAATGGTCTAGTAAAATTTAAGAAATTAAAAAGTAAAACAATAGTAAGTATTTTAGGGTTATAATTCTATAAATATAGTTTATAATATATAGTAAATAAAAAATCCCTTAATCTATTTGTTTTTAAATGAAACAGATCTTTAAAACAATTGAATAAACTATAGCAAAAGACTTTTAGTAAAATTTATAGGTGCTATCATTTGTACCTATAAATAAGTTTTTTATTATAATGGGGATTTATTTCAAAAAGATTGGGAGTTTAAAAGGAGGATTATGTTGTTTATTAATAGTATTAGTAAGGAATTGTTTGTTTTATTGAAAATGAAATCAAAAGACCCAATGTTTGTGCGTAAGTCAGTGTCAGGGTCTTATGGTTCTGTAGGTGTAGTCAAAGGAGTTAAAGACACTATTGTGTCTATCTCCTGTAGAGATAGTATATGTGCAACTGTTTCTTTGGTTGGCGTTATTTCAGATTCAATAACGGTTACCGCAGCTTGCACGAGGGGTAATACAAGTATATCAAAAGTAACTGTTCCTTTATCTCTATTGTGTAAGACATTTGTGGGAGTGTCACGTGGTGACGATTTCTTTGTGCACGGTGCTGTGCAGCTTATCAAAGGTCATTTATTGTATAACCCTGATAAAATCATTAAATAACATTTAAAATCTATATAGATTACCAAAGAGTTTGTAAAAAGAATTCTTTGATAATTAAATTTCAAACCAAGGCTCATTTTACTTAATTAAAAATTATAACTTTTGGACTACGAAAATAACTATTTAAAAATTAAATTTAATATAGTTTTGACGATTTTCTAATTTTAGGTTAGTAAAAATGTTTGAACGTTTTACAGAAAAAGCTCTAAGGGTTATATTACTAGCCCAAGAAGAAGCTCGACGTTCTGGCCACAATTTTGTAGGTACAGAACAAATATTGTTAGGTCTTATTGGTGAAGGATCGGGTATAGGTTCTAAAGCATTAAAAAGCGCAGGTGTTAAAATATTTGATGCTCGACGTGAGGTTGAACGCCTTATTGGGAAGGGAACAGGGTTTGTGGCTGTTGAAATTCCTTTTACACCACGAGCAAAAAGTATTTTAGAACAATCTTTACAACAAGCACGCGCTTTTCATCATAGCTACATAGGTACAGAACACATGTTATTAGCTCTTTTGGAAGATACTGAAGGGGTTGCTGTTCAACTTCTTACAAATTTAAGAGTTGATGTAAATAAAGTCCGTCGTGTGTTATTAGTAGAAGTAGGTCAAATTGTTGATGAAGCAGCAATTGCTAAGAAGAAACAAGAAGAAGAGCTTGAAAATAAAATCAAAGAGTTAATGGAGCGTGAACGTAAACAAGAAGAAGAAGACAAGAAAAATGACGAAATAAGAAGAATACGAATTGAGGAGTTTAGAAAAAGACTAGATGAACTAGGACTTGACTATAAAACCCCCAAATATAATCTTGATGAAGAAATAGCTAAGTCTGCTGCTAGAATAAAAAAAGAAAGACATGAGGCTCGAAGAAAGTTTTATGAGTCAGACGACTTTCGCTTTTTCTTTAAAAAAGAGCTAGTAGATATTTTTGGTCAGAAAACTGAACCTAAAGTAGTAGAGACACCAGCATTAAAAGAGTTCACTACAAATTTATCGGGTTTTGCTGAAGAGGGCAAAATTGATCCGGTAATTGGGCGAAATAAAGAAGTTGAAAGGGTCGTTCAAATTCTGAGTCGTCGTAGAAAAAATAACCCAATTCTTATTGGGGAACCTGGTGTTGGTAAAACAGCTGTTGCAGAAGGTTTAGCATTGAAAATATATAACCAAGAAGTTGCAAGTTCTTTATCTGACAAAGAGGTTGTAGTTTTAGACGTTGGTTTATTATTAGCAGGAACGAAATACCGTGGAGAATTTGAAGAGCGGTTAAAACGTATTATGGATGAGGTAAAAGCCAAGAAAAACATAGTTCTTGTTATTGATGAAGTTCATACACTTATTGGTGCTGGTGCAGCAGAAGGGGCTTTAGATGCAGCTAATATTTTAAAACCAGCCTTAGCACGAGGAGAACTTCAATGTATTGGTGCAACAACACTTGATGAATTTAAGCAAATTGAAAAAGACCCTGCTTTGGAAAGAAGATTCCAACCAGTTTTTGTTTCTGAACCAACACAAAGTGAAGCTTTTGAAATTTTAAAAGGTTTAAGAACAACATATGAAAGTTTCCATAACGTTCGAATTCCAGATAAAACGCTTAAAACATCGGTTGAAATGAGCTCGTCTTATATTAAAGATCGTTTCTTACCAGATAAGGCAATTGATGTTGTTGACGAAGCTGCTTCTCGAGTTAAAATTGCTACTACAAGCAATTCAACACCGGCTACAGTTACTTTAGATAAAGAACTAAGAGCTCTATTAGCTGATAAAGATCTTTCAATAAGATGCCAAGACTTTGAACGTGCACAAAAATTACGTGATAGAGAGATGACTCTTCGAACTCAAATAACAGCTATTTTAAAGAGTATGGCTATGGCAGATGCAGTGAGGGATAAATCTAACTTACCGCTTGTTGATAGTGAAGATGTTTCTGATGTTATCGCTGCATGGACAGGTATTCCATTAAATAAAATAGGAAAAGATGAAACGAAGAAACTATTAAACATGGAAAAAGAAATGCACAATCGAGTTATTGGGCAAGATAAAGCTGTACAAGCAATTTGTGATGCTGTAAAAAGATCAAGAGTCGGTGTTAAAGACCCAGATCGCCCAATTGCAAGTTTTTTATTCTGCGGACCTACAGGGGTAGGGAAAACAGAGTTAACTAAAACATTAGCAGATTATTTCTTTGGATCAGAAGACTATATGCTTCGATTTGATATGTCGGAATATATGGAACGTCATACTGTTGCAAAACTTATTGGTTCACCACCAGGTTATGTTGGGTACAATGAGGGCGGACAATTAACTGAAGCTATAAGAAGAAAACCATATAGTCTAGTTTTATTTGATGAGGTTGAAAAAGCGCACCCAGATATATTTAACTTATTACTTCAAGTTTTAGACGATGGTCGCTTAACTGATTCGAAAGGTAAAACAATTGATTTTACAAATACTATCATAATTATGACTTCTAATTTAGGGTCACAACATATTGGTAATAAATTAGAAGAACAAGAGAAAAATAAAGATGATGAGAAAGAAAGCTTCTTACCATTAGGCAATTCAATTGAAAACGAAACAGGTTATGCAAACTATATTAAAGGTCTTGAATCAAAGGTAACAAAAGCAAAAGAAGAAGAGGATTTAGACTATCCTGGTCTTGAAGAAGATATAATGGAATTAAACTTCTTAAAAGATTTAGAAGAGAAAAAAGCTAGTCTCGAATATGAAGAAGATTATAAAAGAGTAGAGGAACTAGTTAAAAAAGAAATTAAAACATTCTTCCGACCAGAGTTTATTAATCGTATTGACGAGATTATTGTTTTCCAAAAACTAAGAAAAGAAGAAATAGCACAAATCGCTGACATAATGCTTAGTAAAATTACAAAGCGTCTACGTAAAAATGGCACTATTCTTGACGTTTCTCCAGATCTGAAAAAAATGGTTATTGATGTAGGCTTTGACCCAGTATATGGGGCTAGACCTCTTCGTCGAGCACTGACGAATATGATTGAAGATAATGTTTCAAGAAAAATTCTAGAATCACCAGTATTAAGTTTAAGACGTGTTGCCTTGGCTAGATTAGATGTTGTTTTCAAAAAACCAAAAATTTATATTTACCCACTACCGTCGTTTATTCTTCAAACACTTGATAAGGACATTGATTCAGAAGATAATAAAAAATTAGTAGAAGCATATATTAATCTATTGAAAAAATGGTTAGACAAAGGTTTTGACCCTAGACAACGTTTGGTCGAGCTTTACGACTATGATTATACTTATGAAGAATCAGAAGAGAAAGAAGAACGTTTTGTTAAAATGATGGAAGAAAAAGAAAATTCTGAAGTAGAAGAAAACGTGTTAAAAGAAGAAAATAAACCAGGGGATAATTCAAAAGAGAGTCCTTTAGTTGTCGGGGTTGATCTTAAATAGATAAAAAACCTTTAAATCTCTAAATCGTCGATTAGTTGTTTATGTAAATCTTGAATCGTTTTTTTAAGATCTATATTAACAATTATGATATCATTATAGGCAAGGACAAATTAAAAGATTTATAAAAAAAAAGATATCTTTTTTTTTATAAATCTTTTAATTTTTGATAGAATAAAGGCGTTTTTCTTAGTGATTAGTTAAATAAAAAATAATAAAATCAATCAAAATATTTAAAAACTTATTTAAAAAGTTTTTAAATATTTATTGAAAAAAGAATTGACAAGTTTTTTCTTCTATGTTATAAAATACATATAGTGTTTTAGGGTCGATGCCCGAGTGGTTAAAGGGGGCGGATTGTAAATCCGCTGGTTTATCCTACGTTGGTTCAAATCCAACTCGGCCTATTTAATTTTGAAAAACTTTTTAATATTAGTATCATTAACTAGATTAATGATTTTATTAAAATTAGTCTTAAATTTAAAAAAACTTTAATGTTATAAAAATTTTTTATATTGTAGTATGGAGTTTATAACTTAAATAAGTGTATAATTTAGTTTTAGAAGAAATTATAACATTTTAGAATTTTGCTAATTTATATAAAATTTTTGGCTAAATTATATATTGTCTATTTTAGGACATAATTTCAAACTATTATACCAATTTTTATTCTGATTGGAGAAACCTTATCGATTTTCTATATAAATAGTTAATACAAATAATGGAAACAACAAACGAATCTCTTGGCTACACTTGTCAAATTATTGGACCTGTATTAGATATTGCTTTCCCATCTGGGAAATTACCAAAAATCTACAACGCAATTGAAGTTAACTCGGGTTCGGGTACAATTGTTTGTGAAGTTCAACAATTATTAGGCGACAATCGAGTAAGAGCAGTAGCAATGAGTTCAACGGATGGTTTAAAAAGGGGTTCAGAAGCTATAGATACAGGTGCGCCTATTAGTGTACCAGTAGGAACACCTACTCTTGGAAGAATTTTTAACGTTTTAGGTGTTCCTGTAGATGAGCTTGGTGATATTGAAAATTCAACAGAAACATTACCAATTCATAGAAATGCCCCATTATTTGTTGAGTTAGAAACAAAGCCTTCTATTTTTGAAACGGGTATTAAAGTTGTAGATTTATTAGCACCTTACCGTCGTGGTGGTAAAATTGGTTTATTTGGTGGTGCAGGTGTTGGAAAAACTGTATTAATTATGGAATTAATCAATAATATTGCTAAAGCACACGGTGGTGTATCTGTTTTTGGTGGTGTGGGCGAAAGAACGCGTGAAGGTAATGATTTATACGAAGAAATGAAAGAGTCTGGTGTAATTAATCAATCAAATTTACCAGAATCTAAAGTAGCACTTGTTTATGGTCAAATGAATGAACCGCCTGGGGCTAGAATGCGTGTTGGTTTAACTGCATTAACAATGGCAGAATATTTCCGTGATGTTAATAAACAAGACGTTTTATTATTTATTGATAACATTTTCCGTTTTGTACAAGCAGGTTCTGAAGTTTCTGCTTTATTAGGCCGTATGCCTTCTGCTGTAGGTTATCAACCAACTTTAGCTACTGAAATGGGTGCATTACAGGAAAGAATTACTTCTACTACACAAGGTTCTATTACTTCTATTCAAGCCGTTTATGTACCAGCAGATGATTTAACTGACCCAGCACCTGCAACAACTTTTGCTCACTTAGATGCTACAACGGTATTATCTCGTAATTTAGCTGCGAAAGGTATTTATCCAGCAGTAGATCCACTTGAGTCTACATCAACAATGTTACAAAAAAGTATTGTTGGAGATTTACACTACGCTACGGCACAAGCTGTTCAGAAAACATTACAACGTTATAAAGAGCTACAAGATATTATTGCAATTTTAGGAATTGATGAATTATCTGAGGAAGATAGACTTGTTGTTGCTCGAGCAAGAAAGGTTGAACGTTTCTTATCACAACCATTCTTTGTGGCAGAAATTTTTACTGGTGCACCTGGTAAATATGTGCCATTAGAAGAAACTATTAAAGGTTTCCAAATGATTTTACGTGGTGAATTAGACGAATTACCAGAACAATCATTTTACCTTGTTGGTGATATTCAAGAAGCAATCACAAAATCTAAAAACCTATAACTAATTTCAATATAAATAAATGGCTTTAAATGTTACAGTTAGTGCTCCAGACCAAGAGTCTTGGACAGGTCAAGCCGAAAAGGTTGTAATAACAAGTACTACTGGCCAAGTAGGGATTTTACCCGGCCACGCAGCAATGGTTACTACTGTTGATATTGGTATGTTGTTAATTGAGATAAACGAAAACGAATGGATGCCTATGATTTCGTTTAGTGGAATTGCCGTTGTTAATAACGACTATGTACAAATCTTACTTAGTGCTTATGAGTCAGCTCCTAAAATGAGCGAAGAATTAGCAGATGAACAATTAAGGGAAGCATTAAATAACCTTTCAAAAGCTAATGAAGATGATACAATGAATAAGGTTTTAATGTCACAAAAAGTGAAAGCGGCATCATCACGACTTATTGCAACACAAATCGTTAATAAGAAAAGAGTTCCTTTTAGTTAAAAGACTTATTAATTTTATAGAAAAC
>Ga0066830_10000011_pt1 | contig 29022 bp, 37 predicted proteins | sample ETNtaG_20_FD_65499 | JGI IMG/M metagenome (GOLD analysis project Ga0066830, IMG submission 65499) | Marine microbial and viral communities from oxygen minimum zone, Eastern Pacific Ocean - ETNP201306PF45B | ecosystem: Environmental > Aquatic > Marine > Oceanic | place: Pacific Ocean: Eastern...
TTTTGGTGATGGTAGCGTCATGCCATCTGGATACTTCTCTAACTTGGGGAGATCCGTAAGTGGATAACTCTCAGGCATTCCGCCTTTAGGGTCGTCGTATAATACGCATAGTATTTTCATTTTATCTCCTGTTAGTGTTATTGATTATACAGAATTCTCTAGGTATTGTCTATATAATTGTTCCTGGGCCATGTTTTTACCTTTGGCCTCGACCTGTATGTCGAAGTTTTCCGAGAACGATAGTGCCCAGTCGTTAACCTTCCTGTTTGGTAATAGGTCCGAGTGTGCTCGTAGTTTCTGTTTTTTGCAACCTCTGTCTAGTAAATCTTTGATGTTGTGCATCTCTGTGTGTGTTTTGTCACCTAAGTCTGCAACTGCCAAGTGTTCATCTCTTGAATAAGAGTAGTGCATACTAGGCCTTACACCACGCCAACTGTCGATAACTCTTTTCACTCTGTCGTCATTTGCTTCAATATATTCCTCGTCTCTGATCCAATGATGATGTATGTCTAGCACAAGAGCAAGATCCTTTTCCAATTCAAGACTGGCATCTAGTCCCCAACCCATTTCGTCATTCTCGATTGTGATCAGATTACGTGCCTCGGGAGATAACCTTGGTAGTGCTTTACGTATGCCATCAGGTCCTTGTCTGCCAGAGATGTGTACATTAATCTTGCAACCATCCTGGAATGACTTACCAAAACCCATCCAACGTGCCATGTCGGTATGGTATTCAAATTCTTCTATGCTACGTTCTACAATATCTGGTGTTGCACTTGAAAGCACACAGAATTGTCCTGGATGGAAACTTACCTTTACGCCTAGTTTTCTAGCCATTTCACCTACAGGTGCAAATAACTTAGGCAGGTGGTTCTGTAATTCTGGTCTCTGCCACCAAGACTTCCAATCTTTTTCAGTGTAACCTTGAAGCATCTCACTACCTAGTCTCACCATCCTACGTTCAGGTGGCAGTGAGCCAACACGTTGTACCAGTCTACGTGCGGCAAGTGTGTTGTGTGTTAGTATGTCCCATTGGCGTTGTTCTGCCTCGTCCTTGTGCTCACGTAGCCAACGCATGGTTGTGGATCTGCCATTAAGTTCTCTGTCCTTGGCATTTACTTTCATGCCGCCAAATTCTTTCTCAGAGTTCAACCATTTGCAACAGAAACCAAAACGTCTTACCATGCCTTTATTGTAACAGATATATGTAGTTTGTCAATCTTTATAGAAGGCCCACTGGCCAATTATATCACTGCACTCCAGTTTGAAACCGTATTCTCTGTCGATGTCTCGCAGTATTTTGTTTGCCTTGGCCATGTTCAATCCTATGTCTGCTGGTAATGGCAAGGCTTCTATCTCTTTTTCTTTCATTGCTTTGGCGGCCTGTACCCTGTGCCAACCATCTGTCAACAAATAGTATCCGGAATCTTTTATGGGAGTTACAAGTATTGGATCAAACGGCTCTTCTTGTTTTTTAAGTTTGTTTATCCAACCTCTTTTTTCTTTATTAAGAGGACGTACTGCACCGAGACCCATTTCAGCCATTGTAACAAGTTTATCAATGGGCACGAGTGTCCTTTTGAGTTTGATCTTTTTCATTACTTAATGCCTTTAATTTTTTTATATGTTTTGTGGAGTGCATAGAACCATAATCCATTAATGCTTGGCTCAACAAGTGCAACAGCACCGGCCTCCCATAAACTGGCTCCTGTCATCACACTGACCACAGTCATTGCTATTATAATATGGCCAAATGTATAAATCAGTGCAAGTCCTAAACTTGAACTAGTTAATAATTTTTGAAATGCTCCTTGTATGCCTTGTGTAAACTCAGTCATTGCCCGGAAGTGATGTCATTTGTTGCATTCCACCAGTGTTGACGTATCCTGCTTGTTTTCTATTGAATTCTGGTTCATCGTCTGATACAAGGAGAATGTCATTCTCGTCAATCATTCTGACTTCTAATTCAACGCCTATCTCACCGGCAGATCCTTTTTCTTTTCTTTTAACTTTGAATGCTCTTGACCATCTGCCATGTGCAACCAATATCCATTGTCCGACTTTAACGTCATCTTGTAACCTACCTACGGCGTATACTTTGCCCCATCTAGGGTGTATGCCTTCTGCGGTGCCGTCGTCGTCAACTAATATGATTCCACCTTTGGATTTTGTTTCTCCAAAGTGCATATCGGATACCAACACTCTTTTCTTAAGTGGGATTATATCATTCTCCACGGTGTATTGCTTACCACCATGAGAACCAAAACCTTTGTTCTGTAAGTCTTCTATCTGTCCCATATAGAAGTATTATATAAGATTTATTCTAGTCCGTCAAGAGCCGCTTCTATGCCTTTTTTAGGCGAGGCTTTTGGTTTTGTAGATTTCGTTACCTGTTTGGCTTGTGGCTTTGCAGTCATCACTGGTTTAGGTGCTGGTGCAGTCTTTCTAGGTGCCTGTGGTTTTGCTCTCGCAGGCCTGTCATCGACTCTGCCCTTTGGTTGCTCGTAGTATTTTTTTATGACTTTGTCTTTTGACGTAATTATCTGACCGCCTGGTCCTAGCACATCACCACGTGCATTCACGTTCATGTTTCCAACTGCTATTTGATCTTCGTTGGTTGCTCTCAATTTTTCTATGTCGATCATTCTGCCCTGCATAGATCTGTACATTCTTTTTCTTGTTGGTCTTGCTACCATAATATGCTCCTATTACAATTACTTATCATCACGTTGATCACCTGGTCCTAAAATATCTCCAGGAAGGTCGCCATAGACGATCAAAACACTCCTAGGTTCGTCGCTGTCATTTACCGCTGTGTGGGTGTGCTCTAAAGTGTTGATCAGACATGGCCTATTCTTAAATGGTACCACGCCTGCTTTACCAAGTTTGAAATGATTTTTAGACCAATCGCCCTTCAAAGGCCAGTAAAATTTTTTACAACCTCGTATCACACTGTATTTTTTTCTACTATAATGGTCATCCCTGTGCATGAATAGATGGCTCTTTGGATACAGAGTCTGCATTGAAATACTTAATATATTTTTGTAACCGACTTTATCTATTAAGAGTTCTTTCATTTTAGGTGCTTTAGACCAATCCATATCTAGAAACGGAAGATCTGATTTTGTAGGTGAGTTTGTCTTTATATCCATTACTCCTCGAAAGGCTCCTGTGATATCTCTTACATTAATAGCATTCATCTCCTCAATGATGTCATCAACTTCTGGAGTTTCGATGTCTAAAATCTTATATGGTGTGTAATCAGTGTCTGTTTTCCACCAGTGTGGACCATCACCATTTGCCAGATAACTTTTTATACTTTCAGGAAATTGGTTTTCTAGCACACAAGGTCTATCAACAGTAAAAACATATTTTGTAAAGAGATTCTTTCCGAAATCTCCACCGTCTATTTCTGTAAAAACCCTATCTAGAAACACCCCTAATTTTGTGTGTATCCAGAGTTTCATGACTCCACCTTCGTCCCACATGGCCGCGGCAGGTTGATGTTCACTCCCATTTCCGTCAACGTAGTATCCTGTGTAAAGAGTGTGCTCTATACTTTCATCATTCAGTTTTACATCTTTGATTTCTGTTCTCTGTCCTGTATAAGGCAAGTTTAATTCGTACCACCCATCATCTAAACTGAAATCTTCATCCAGTTTGAAATCTGTTCTATTGCCCGATAGGTCTAGTAGGAAATTTTCTTTTATGGGCCTGTTGCTCTCAATAGAAATCTTCATCGTAAAAATTCTTTGATGTCTAGATTGTAAAGTAAAGGGTTAATCTTGTGTACTCCAATCAAGAACAAACAGAAACTGGCCACACTCGATCCTCTTCCAACTCCCCATACAATGTTGTTGGCTCGTAGTGTGTCAACAAAATATATTAAGAACTGTAACACTTTTACAAATTTTTTCTTCTCGAATAAATCATATTCGGTTTGCACTCTCATCTTTTCCTCATCGTTTTGGCATTTGTCTAATAGCCATTGTAACACATTTATTTGATAATACTTCTCTGGCATGTGCCAATTACCAATATTTATTGTGTCAAATTCTTCCACAGATTTTCTGTCTGGCACTGTTTTAATCAGCGGAAACCCTAATCCTGTCTGTTTTATTGCGTTGTTGTATTGCTCTGTTTCGCTGAAGAACAATTTAGAAATATCAAAGTCTGGATTGTTGTAAAGTAGGTCTATGGTTTCCTGTTCAGAAAATACCACATCACCGTGTTCATTTGTTTTTGTCTTTGCCGCCATCTAAAACCTTTGGTTGGAACTCAAATATTTTAGCATGGTACTCGTGCTGTTTGTCAACAGGAATCTTTTGATTGTTCCAACTGAAATGTCCTGTGTATATGCCTTTGTCCAATTCTTCATCATATGTCGCCGTGTCGGGTCTTAACCACCATGGATCAAACGTGTTGTATTTTTCCGAGAACCAGTCCGGTCTATCTAAAAGTATAAGCTCTTTGCTGTCTTTGTCAACCGTATAGGTAATACCGTCGCCCTGCCAGGAACTGAGTGATATGTGATTTATGACAATCTTACTATCTAGTATGCTGTTGGCCTTGCAGAAACACACGGCCGCCATTATCTGATCGTAAGGTGGTTTTGGTAACTCGATAAACCTATTATTGGTATTAGTTTTCAAAATACCATATAATTTTTCATCACGCCATGTGGTAATTGTATTTGCAAACACTTGTTCAAAAAGACTTTTCAATCTTTCAAAGTATTCTGTCTGTTCTTTTAAATTTGCAGTGTGAGGTGTGAGTGATATTTCTACCTTGTACTCGTTAGGAAAAAGTTCTCCGTCGACGATTATTATTGATTTAAATTTAGTTTTCCAAGTGAAACTGTTTGACATCAACAATACTTACTAGTCTATGTTGATCAGGTCTCCAATATCTGGTTCGTTCCTTAATTTCTTGTTGTTCTTGTGCCAGGCCTCAATTCTTCTTTGTCTGATGGCATCACGATATGTGTTGAGAGCCATTTGTAGATTGGCCAACATTTCAGGATTACGTCCACGTCTTGCTATTGCAACTTTTCTTGTGAGATCTTTAATCCTTTTTGAAATGTCCTCTTCGGACATATTACCTATTTCTTCTTGCATTGGATGGAAATACATCACCACCTCCTATTAGATATAGTTTTTGCCTAACTGATGCATCAATATGGTAGTGCCTCCATCTGCACTCATGAATTCATACAGATATCTACCTGATGTTGGACATGTGATTGTTTTAGAACTGCCATCTCCGCCATCAACATTTTCTGATACTTTCACACTGTTTGGAATTGTGATTGTGTGTGCTGTACTGGCGTAGCCAATATCTAAAATTATTCTGCCCAGTTTGCCTGTTGCTGGTAGGTTCAGGAAACTCAAAGTTATTGAAGCATTGGTTGTCAAAGTTTGATAATGACCTTTTTCATGGTCTAATGTGATTGCACCGCCTGTTGTGCCATGTGCGAACACTGTTTCTGAATTGTCTTTTAATTCTGCATCTGAAACAATATTACCTGAGAAATCATTGTTAGCATTTAGGCTTGCCTTATTACTCTGTAGGTCTTCAATTTCAGTTTTTGTTTCCGTGAAGTTGTTCTTGATTGCATTGAAGTTGTCCCTCATGCCCTGAGAACTGTTGTCTTGTCCTGCTGTTGGGTATGTCCCGTCTATGTTTCCTGGTACTATGTTACTTGCCATTATGTTATATCCCTAAATCTTAGATATTTATCGTTGCTTCTCTCCACGGTTATAACATCTCCGTCTGCCGGCACCGATGCTATGTTGAAAACAATGGTCGTTTTTTGATTACCAACATCATGCGTAAGATGATAGTCTAATCCTCCTTCATCATCCCTTGTCTTGGTTGTTGTGCCAACTTTTACCAAAATATCTTCTTCATGCACTATTTCGTCTAGGGCAAAAGATAATGTAGACCCATCACCTGTAAATGTTGATGGTGAAACTTTGCTTGTTGATACAGAATATCTGTCTATTATAAACAGTATTTTTTTGAAATCTAAGTTTAAATCTTCTATCCTCTTCTTTAATTTTCCAGATGTGCCCGGTTTACAATACAATATTGGCACTGCTTTTATGTAACCCAGCGGACCTTGTGAGCCAGCCTGTTCTGTCTTCATCCATAACGGTAGGTAAGTCCATTCGTCATGACCCAATGCTTTGATCCTGTCTCTCATGTTTTCAACTGCATTTGGCCTTATTGTTGTTGCCCCTGTTTCTATCCCGTCATTGTTAACAAATCTATCAACAATATCTAAATAGACAACTTCGTAGATCACTGTGCCATTCTGTTTTGCAACCGCTGTTTTCAAATCACCAAAATATAATGTCACAGGTGCATGATTAGATTCCATTTGATTCTGATACGTTGTCAGTGTCTGTGTTTCCACTCCAGCAATCATCAACATCTTAGGCGTAAGTTTCATGCCGAAGTTTGCGTCCTCTGGTCTGTAAATCTCTTCTGGAGAATTAATATTTGGATCTTGTGCTATATTGTAGAATATATTTTCGTCTATAAAAGAAGTTGCCTGTCCTTCAAAGGATCCATATTCAATTGATGTGTATGGTATGTCAACAAGCACTGTGAATGTTTTTGTTGCGGCCAGTTCTTCATACTGATCACTTACAGTCACAGTGAAAGTATAGGATCTAGTAGAATCTGTAAAGTCACTTGACCTGATTGTTCCAACCAGATTGCCTAGGGGAGAAAGTGTAATGCCCGGTGGTAGGCTTCCTGATGCTAATTTGTAAAACAGAACTCTGTTCGGCTGTTCAGGATCTGCCTGTATGTTCAGTGTGCTTGGAATATCGGCATGTAAAGTTCCAACGTTTTCGTCTGTTGTGAATTGGATACCTATGTCTATGTCTCCCAACACTGTCATTGTGAATGATTTGTCTGTGAAAACCTGTTGTCCTGTGTCCATGGTTCTTGTTGCTCTCATGGTAAAGACGAAATCTGTTTGTACTTCTCCCTGCCTTGGAAGGAAACCAAAAATTTCTCCTGAATTTGAATCTATCTGTAGTCCTGTTGGCAATGTGCCGTCCTGCAATGAGTAGACGAAAGCATTTCCTGTTGAGTCAGCGTCTTCTATGTCTATTTTGATAACCACTTGGTTGTCGTGTCTGAATGTTCCTAGTGCTGTGTTAGTCAAGAACACAGGTCTTCTTTGAGATGAAAGGTCCATTGTGATTGGGAAATTGTTTATTTCCGTCATGTCCGCTGTGATATTAGGATTGTTCACGTTCCAATAGGCCGCCGAGTACACAAATATATGATTTTCTTGTGTTGTAACCGAAGTTCCGTCACTCACTCTACAAGTGATAGGAAATGTCATTGCAATCTGTCTTGTCGAATCTTCAAAGTAGTCGTCAGTGAGCCTGCATATTCCTGTCAATTCTCCTGCTTCGCTCAAAGATAATCCAGGTGGCAATATTCCTGACTGTATTTCAAATCTCATATCTCTTCCAACTGCTCGGTCACCGTCTGTTGCATGGAATTGGAAGTCTACACGTTCTCCGTCCAACACCCAATACAGTCCTACTCTAGTTGAGTCTGCAAGTTGTAACTGTCCAGCCGCAGTTGTGAATACTGGATTGTCTTGTCCCTCGATGTCTAATGAAAAAGTTCTGTCTGTTATGGTACTGCCGGCCGTGGCTCGCACGACGAAGGTGTAAAGAGTTCTTTTGGCAACCTCAGCCGGAGTACCTGTAAGTAAGCCTGTGGAAGTCAGAGACATTCCAGTTGGTAGGCTTCCTGCGATTATGGAGTAAGTGATGGCCGTTGAGTCACTAGTATTCGCCTCAAGTTGAAGTGAATACGTGCTGTCTTCGGCGAATGTCGCCAATTTACCTTCTGTGGTTGTCCACACCGGTGTTGCCATTAACTTTACTCCTTACAAGGGTATTTATTGGATATCAGTGGTGATTATTCTGTGTACGAATCCAGTGTTCTAGGTGCTGTTGGAGGTCTTCACGCTTGATCTTGTCTGATTCACGCTTGATGGCTTCCTTCAAACGATTAATCTCAGATCGGGGAGATTTATACTGTCTCTGGTACCTGGTGTATTTCCTCATAGATGTGTGTTGTGTCTAAATTATATTAAACGTTTATTTTACATGCCTGGGTTTTGAATGTCACAGATCCAGGAGAGATGTTTGTGGCTCTCAATCTAACATTATTTCCATCAATATCAACACTGTAAGTGGCCACAGCACCTCCGCTGTAAGTTGATATAGATCCAAACGTGGCGATGTATGCGTTTGACCCATCATGTGTGACGTTGGCCTCAACCATCTCGTGTCTACCGTTTGTGGCATCAACCGCGGATATAAAAAACTTGGCACTTCTGTCAACAGTTTTGTTAAATGAAGAAATTGTGTCAGTTTGTGAACTTGCTATGTCCTTCGTTGTATCAGAAATAGCCGAGTGGGTTAAAGCCGCACCCGCAGTCGCGAATGACAATGTGCCCGAACCGTCTGTTGTCAAGAACTGTCCTGCTGTTCCGTCCGTGGTTGGGAACACGAATCCGCTGATTGATACACCGCCTGTGCCACTACCTGATAATTCAAGGTCAGCATTAGACTCGGTGGTTGTTACAGTGTTGTCTCGTATTGTGATTCCATCTATTACCGCCGAAGTGGTTGCAGTAAGTGTGGTGAAAGTTCCTGCCAATGGTGTCGAGGCACCTATCACTGTGTTGTCAATGGTTCCGCCATTGATGTCCGCTTTGGACATCACAACAGATCCTGTTCCTGCCGGTTCTATTGTTAAGTCAGAGTTGGATTGTGTTGTTGTAATTTTGTTGTCTGTTATCTTAATGTTCCCATCAACGGTAAGGGTGTTAAGAACTACACTTCCTGTTCCACCTGGTGTAAGGTTTAGGTCAGCGTTTGAAGATGTGCCAATGATGTTGTCATTAAAAGTAAGATTGTCTATTGTAGTTGTACCAACTAAACTAGTTGTGCCAGTAACATTCAAAGTTGACAGTGTTGTCAATCCAGATGGAACAGCCAATGTTGATGAAACCGAAGTTGCACCTGTCAGAGTTGATGTCCCTTCAACAGTCAGTGTGCCGTCAACAATAAGTCCATCATTAATATTAATAATAGAAGAATCATCTGAACTTAAAGTTGTTCCATTAATCTTGATTGCGCCAAAAACCACAGATCCTGTGCCCGATGGAATCAAATTAATATTCTCGTTTGATCTTGTGCCTTCTATGTTGTTGTCGTTGAATCGGAATGCTGGAAAATTCACTGATCCAGCACCTGCAGGTCCAAAAATCAAGTCATCATTACTTCTGATTGTTTTAATCGAGTTTCCACTTATGAGGATGGCGTCAGATGATATACCAGGAGCCGTGTAGACTTCTGTGAAGTTCTCATTGATCTTACGCATCGCCTCACGTAAAGTATCACCTGTACCGTCGTTTGCGTTAGATCCTCTGTTTATTACCTGTTGTGCCATATTAAACCTTCATTAACCTTCTCACCACTGTTACAGTGTGCGTGTTAGTATTACTTATCGTACCTCTCAACCTGACATTGTCTCCAACTACGTCGGCAGTGATATCCACCATGTCGCCTGTGTGGTTAGTCACCCTACCAAATGTTGACAAATAAACGTTTGTGCCGTCATGTGTCAGGTTGGCATCCAGTGTTTCATATAAACCTAGAGAACCGCTGGCAGGATCACTGATTGAAATCTGATATTTTGCACTTCTGAATTCTGTTTTGTCAAATGAGTCCAGTGTTGCAATGGAACTAGGTGCCCCGGCCGCCCTTGCAAGGTGTACCCTGTACATGTTGACAGTGGTATCTGTGTTCTGTTGATTGTTCTCTGCCCGAAGTTCAACGTTGCCGCTGTTCATGGCCGCGGTGAATTTCATCAGAGGCGTAGTTGTGGAATGTGTGCTGATGTTTGCCACGTCATCTACGATGTAGGCATCCGCGCCATCTGATGTTACCATCAGTTCTGCTATCTGTGATTCATTCGCCGCATTTTTTCCAACAACAACATAGTTGGCAAGTTGATATGTGCTCTGTGCGAAACTGTCTAACACGTCATAAGCAAAACTTGTTCCTCGTAGCATGTGTATTCTGAATGCATTGACAATGGTGCTTCCGCCTGCTGATGAGGCCGCACTCAATGTCACAGTGTTTGATCCATCATGTGCCGCCGAAAGTGTGATCATTGGAGTCGACTTGGATGACACGTGGTTGGCGTGTGACACAAAGGCCTCCGCACCGTTGGTGATCACAGACGCTTCTTGTATCTCCGAAGTGCCTTCGGATGCGTTATGAGCCACGATCACATAGTGGGCACCTGTTTGACTCGTGTCTTGGAAAGTGTCTATTGGAGTGGCCGAACTTGATACTGTCGCTGTGTCAATCAATTTAGAGTCAGCACCTTCGGCATTGTTTTCAGTGTCCGCCAATCGTATCCTGTAGAATTTTACTTTGACGTCAGGTATATTACCCGCACACCTCAATCTTAGATTGCCTCCAGATATGTCCGCAGTCAGTGTCACCAGTGAAACGTGTGAGAAGTGTTCGTTGAATGCAGTTATGTAGGCATCTGTGCCATCGTGCACCACAAGACATTCTATGTTGCTTGTGAAACCGGAAACAGTTTCTTTGGCAGAGATGTAATATTTTGCTCCCCTGTAACTCGAAGTTGCCCATGAGTCGAGGTTGTCAGTTTGTCCAACAGGTGCCTTCATGTGTACCCTGTATGCGGCAACCTTGGTCGAACCACCAGATGTTGAGGATGCCGACAGTGTCACAGTTGAAGAACCGTCATGTGCCGCTGTAAGATCAAGTTGGTTTGTTCCTTTCGTACTCACGTATGGTCCAGATGAAACAAAAGCACCTGTGCCATTTGTTATGACATTGGCTTCCTGTATCGATGCCGCCCCTTCAGTGGAGTTATATCCAATTATCACGTAGTGTGCACCGTCCACTTCCGTGTCTACGAATGTGTCAACTGCCGTTGAAGAACTCGATGCTACCACACCGCCTATCACTTTGGTGTTAGTGAATGTTTGTGTTGATGGTTCATCATTTAAAATTACTTTATAGAAAGTTATCCTTGTGTTGTCCTGTGCCACCACCACTCTCAATCTGAGAAGACCACCACTTATATCTGCTGTGAGATTTCCATTGATCAAACTTGCACTGCCACTGTGGTGTTCATTGTATGAATTTATGAATGCGTTGGTGCCATCATGTACGACCAAGGCCTCAATGTTGCTTACCTCGTTGCTGTCTAGGTTGTTTAGTGATATGAAATATTTCGCACCTCTGAAATCTGCGATTTGAAAACTGTCAATGGTTGCAGTTGAACTTGTTGGTGCTTTCAATCTGATTGCGAAAGCCTGCACAGTAGATGCTCCTGAAGTTGAACTTGCCTTGACACTTACTATCCCAGAAGATATTGTTGCAGATATCTCCAACATGTCTGTGCCTTTAGAACTAACATTTGGACCTTGTTGCACAAAAACATTTGTGCCGTCTGTTACTACCACTGCCTCACAAATGAAATTTTCAGTTGAACCTTTTTGACCAGTGATCACGTAGTGTACAGCATCAGTGACACTGGCTTGGAATGCATCAAATTCAGTTGCAGTACTTGACACGATGGTGTTACCTATTATTTTCCTTGTGCTGTCACTGTTTGCCTCCTCGACTTCAGAGTCTCCAAATGCAACTACCCTGTTTACTATTACTTTTGTGCTATCGCCCGCTGTGGCCGATCCTCTTAATCGTAAAGAAGTTCCATTTATGTCTGCTGTTAGATTGATAAGGCTGTTATTGCCTGTAAAAAATTCGTTGTAGGTCGTAATGTATGCATTTGTGCCGTCATGTGTAACCAATGCTTCGATGTTTCCTGTTTCTCCTGTTGCCTGATTAACAACCGTGATGAAATATTTGGCTCCATTGTGTGGTCCGTGTGTGAATGCATTAAGAGTGGTCTCCGTACTGTCTATGATACTCGTGTTAACAATGTCATTTACTAAACCTAATTCTCCAGCGAACCCTGTGCCTGTGCCATCACCAAGTCCAATTCTGTAATATGCCATTGTGTTGTTGGCCGAAACACTACTGCCATCTGAGTCTGTTGATCTCAATCTTATTTTGCTTGTACTGTCACCAGCGGACACCATGTCAGTGGTGTAAATTGGATGTTGGTCCGCTTCATCTGTGCTTACTATTGACGAACTCGTCATGAATGAATCTTGTAAGTTGTGGCAAAGCGATATCTTCTGTGTCTCGAAACTGCCATTTGCAACGTCATGATTTATAACATAGAATAAAGCGCCATCATACGTGCCTGCTGTGAACTCTGCACACGTGGTTGTGCCTGATGCTGATAGTGTGGCATGATTTCCTTCTGCCGCAACAGCATTCACTGTTGTTTCTTGTATTCCTCCAACAGTCAAAGTATCTGTGTCTGCCTTGCCGTCACCACTCGTGTACCCAGAAGAGTCATTGTCACCCAATCCGATCCTGTAGTAGGCCAGTGTGTTGGAGTTCGATTTTGAAGAGTCATCTAGTCTTCCACCATTACCTAGCAATCTCACATCACTTCCACTGACGTCTGCGTCTGTCTCTAGGTGATTGTGACTTAGGTCAGTCCGCGTGATCGAAGATGACGTTATGAATGCATCTGAATTGTTGTGCATCACTGAATATTTGAAAGTGGCCAGTCCGGAGTTTTCTATGTCATTTGAAACTCCCAAATACCATGCACTGTCGTAGGCAGATTTGTCAAAATCTGCAAGTGTTCTTTGTGTGCTTAATATGGAAGTACATGTTCCTGTCGCTGTGATGGTGTCTACCCTTGTCTCATTGGCACCACCAAACGTGACTCCTGCATTTAATCCAATTTTTCCAGTTGTGCCAGTTGAAGTGTTGTCTCCTAGGCCTATCGCATAATATGAAATTGCATTTTGTATCGCTGTTGATCCATCAGTAACACCAGTTGCTTTCAATTCTATGTTGGAACCATTGACTCCAACATCAAATGCAGTGATGTCATTCATTGCACCTGTTTTCACCACATGTGAATCTGAAACAAATGCATCACGTGTGCTTCCATCGGAGGTGATCCCGTGGTGAACTGACAATTTGTTTATTTTGAATTCATTGTTGGTTATATCCTTCTGTACCATGTGATAGAACACACTGTCGTAATCGGATTGAGCAACGGTGTTGATGACTTTTTGAGTGGTCATGTCAGGATTGACGTCACCTCTGAAACTGTTTGTGTCTATCGTTGTTGATGCTGTGTTGCTGACTGTCTGTGCACCAATAACCTTTTCATAACTGTTGATTGTTGAGTCCGATTCGTTGTCTGCAAGAAGAACTCTGTACATTGTGCATCTACAAGTTCCTGCTGTACCATTGGAACCTCTCACTATTACATCACCTCCAAAAATAACTGCTGAAAATGTCACCAATTCGGTGTTGCCGGAATTGGTTGATAATTTATTGTATTCGGTAATAAATGCGTCAGAGCCGTTGTGTACCACAAGCAGTTCAGCGTTCATTACTTCGTTTGTTGTTGTGTTGTTCACTGACACATAATACTTTGCTCCCCTGTAACTCGAAGTTGCCCATGTGTCTATTGTTGTAGTTGCACTCTCAACGTCTGCTATGACTTTTGTGGCCACGGGCCCATCTGAGTATCCTGATGAATCATTATCTCCCAAACCAAGCCTATAAAAAGTCAATGCATTGAACGTGGATTTAGTCGAACCGTCTGCCAGTGTGCCTGCCTGTCCTTTGAATCTTACTTTTCCTACTGACGTTCTTATATCAGTATTTGTGGAAATTATTTGATCGTCGTTATTTGTTTTAATAATTTGCGTTGTCCCATCAAAGGTATCAAATGTGCTACCATCATCAGTCCCTTGGGCAATGGTTGTCTTGAATCCTGCATACTCGATTGAACTGTCAGCGGCGTCATATCTCTGCAAACAAAGATACCATGCACTGTCATACTTTGCTTGATCCCACTCGTCTAGCAAACTGTCTGAGCCTGCACCTATATTTTCGTGAGCACCAACGGCTGTGTTTGCATCTATTTCAGTGAGTGATGAAAATCCAATCGTGTTCTTTGAGTCCTGGATGTCCGACTGTCCAAGCAAGATCGGACTGGTAACCCAACTGATTACTTTGCTACCATTCGTGCTTAGAAGTTGTCCTGAGTTACCATCTGCATTTGGTAACTTGAAATCCTTAAGGTAAACATATCCATTTCCATTTGCCTGCATTTCCAGGTTGGCATTTGACTCGATGGCTTTTATTTCATTATGTGCAATTTTCACTCCTGTGGTCGAAAGGGTACCATCTGCCGCAGGATCGAATGTAAGTGTTGTGAAATTTCCCGCCGCTGGTGTTGTTGCACCAATCACTGTGTTGTCTACCTCATTAGGAGTGCCACCACCATTAATGTCTATTTTTGAAATCTTCACAGATCCTGTGCCATTAGCGGCAAGATCAAAATTACTGTTGGTGGTTGTAACCCTTAAAATTTCAGCGTCCATTTCCAGATTGGAGTCAACTGTCAGTTTAGACACATTGACCACCCCTGTCCCGCCCGGCGTCAAAATAAGATCTGCGTTTGAACTGGTAGAAATTATGTTGTCATTGAAACTGAGATTGTCTACGGTTGTTGTACCAACGAACGATGATGCACCTGACACAGTCAAAGTTGAAAGCGTCGTTTCATCAGTGACATTCAATGTTGAATTGATTGTGACTGCACCTTGTAAATCCGTCCCTTGTGCAGTCATGGTGCCATCCACGTTTACATTCTCATTGATGTTAACAATAGATGAATCCGTCCCGTGTATGCTAGTTCCAGAAAATCCTATGCCGTCTATGACCAATAACCCAGATCCATTTGGCACAATCCTGATGTCACCGTTTGTGTTAAGATTAGAAATGTTGTTGTCATTGATCTTGAAGTCTCCCATTATGACACTGCCTGTGCCTGACACTCCTAAATCAATACTTGCATTGGAAGATAGTGTTGCAATTTTGTTGTCTTGGAATCGTATGTCAGATTTTACAGGAGGAAATTCGAATACTTCTGTAAAGTTATCATTGATCTTTACTGCGGCAGTTCTGATGCTATCACCTGTTCCGTCTGCTCCGCCCAGTGTACCGAGATCAATTGTCTTCTGTGCCATAGAGATCTCCTATTAACCCGTGCTTATTTTGACATCGTTTCCTGATCTAAACAGTCTGCCTGCCACTCCTGGGTCCGAAGTTGGTAGTGCAGTGAAGTCTATCTGTGCACCATCAACTTCTAAATTACCTTTTACTTGAGTTTTTGTGTGTCCAACTCTAAAACGTTCTGCCAATGAAGAGCCATCATGTGTTTTTACAAATACCTCATTGGAAGTACCTGATGTTCCATCCATTCTCAATTCTGCTCTTACATTACCTCCAGATTGTTGGAAGTCTATGCCGGGTTGGTTGGCGTCTGCTGTTCTTTGAAGTGTTATGATCGATGAGGCCGATTTGATGTGTAGTTGTGTGTCAGGTGAACTAACAGAACCAATACCCACCTGTCCGCCTGCTTTCAATAATATGTCACCAGTGCCATCTGTTTCTAGTGTGATGTCACCGTTTGTGCCATCAGTAATTTTGATTGTTCCTGAATCTGTTCCAGCGTTTGTGCTCAAAGTCAAATCAGTAGCGCCAGTGGATGTAACTGATCCTACAACTGAAACACCAGTTGCGGTTGTTTCAAACTTTTTAACATTGTCGTGATAAAGTTCAACTGCACCGTCGGCAATACCCTTCACCATTGGTTCTGTGCCACTATCTTTAGAAAGTATTACATTGTTGTCACTCTGCAGGTAAAGGTTTCCTGTTCCTACTTCTCTTACTATTGAATGACCTCCGTTGTGGAATATCCTTAGATCACCGGAATCACCAAATTTTATTTCGTCACTATCACCTAGTGTTAGATTTCCTATGACTTTTACTGTGCCTGTGCCGGCCGCATCAAGTTCTAGATTGGCGTTTGATGCCGAAGTTGTAATTTTGTTGTCAGTGATGCTGATCCCATCATCGATGTTAAGTGTTCCTGTGACTTTGGCACCATCACCGGTTACTCTGAATTTTTCTACTAGACCTCCTGACACAGTAAAAGTGTCGAATATAATTTCGTTTGATGCTCCACTTGTGCCGTCCATCTTGATGTTGGCCGCATCAGTGCCTCCCGAGCCTTTGAAAGTTATTGCCGGCTGGTTGGCGTTGTCTGTTCTCTTCAAAAATATTGTTGGAGTAGCGGCTGTTAGAAACAGATTACCCGTGATATCAATCACTCCAGCACTGGTGTCGAGAACCTTTGTGCCGTCATGATGTATTTCGACCTCCGCGGCATCTATAATTACTTTTCCAGTGCCACTGCCATCTATGTTCAGTGTGGCGTTTGAACCATTAGACACTATGGTGTTTGTGACTAATGAACCTGTTGTTGTGCTACCGTTGACTACAAATGGTCCAGAGGACACGATGTTACCTGTTCCGTTTGCTACAAAGGTGATGTCTGCGTTGGTATCCAACGAACTTATTGTTGTGTTGTTTAGTGATAGCCTATCTATCTCAACAATTCCAGTTCCGTTTGCAATTATTTTCGTATCACCGTTGGTTGTTGGATTGATTAAAATTCCGCCCGATGATGTAGTGCCTGCCAAATCCGTATAGAGTTCCTCGAAGTTCGTGTTGATCTTCGTCATGGCCGTACGTAAAGTATCGCCCGTCGCTGTATTTCCTTCTATTCCTGTGTCTATTGTTTTTCTAGCCATATTTCGGTTTTACATATTTATTAAATAATTACATGTTCGTAGAAACGCTCAAAACGTTGAAATTATACAAAAGAGAGAGCAAACTAGGAATCTGTCACACCGTAAGAAGGAATAACATAATATACGTGCTTAAATGCGACACCTGTGGTACAACATTCAAAAAACCAAAATCCAAGGTAGACCCAGAAAGGGTTGAAAAAGGCCACAAACATTTCTGTGATAGATGTGACCTATAGGTTTACCCAGTCTTTTTGTTGCTGATCGTCTGATATCCATCTCATCAAGTGAGCATAGATGCCTATCTTTATGTTGGGTTGATCACAATACCATCTCAGGAAAGAGTTTCCGTCTATGTATTCTCTCCGATTAATAAAATAGAAATTGGTTTCGGGAAACTTTCTAAATGTTTGCCTTAGTTGGTACATCCATTCATATTTTAGATATGCCTTCATGCTCATACGTGATGGGTAATTTGGTGAGTTCTTGTATATGTTGTTTTGTATCCTGCTAGGTTCCTCCATCTCCCATTGTCTTGCACCCAATATGTCGAAGGCCAGTATGACAACATTTTTAACTCCAGACTCGGCCGCCATGAGCACTGCCGAACATCCGGACCCCCTGTTCAATGAAAAATCTTCAGTCTTTATCCTGCCACCCTTCTTTAAGTTGCCACCTCTCCAGATACGATAAATTTTAAGGCCACGTGGTGTGTCGTTTTCTTTGTCTCCGTCACAGATGTAGTCCCATTTGCTTATGTCATCGATGCCGTGGATCTGGGGAGATTCCTTTCCGTTGTTGTGCCATTTTGCAAGTTCTTCGTACATTGGGGGATTGACTGCAACAATATGATCACAGAGTTTTGGATGATCCCTGTATATGGCATTGCAACCATATATCACACCATGGCCTTTCAGTTTGTCTATTGGAAAAATGTTTCTTGACTCACCATTGCCTATTACGAATGCAGTGTCCATTACACCCCAAATGATTCTCCGCAACCGCAAGAACTTGAACTGTTGGGATTGCTTATTTCGAATTGAGAGCCAAAGACTTCTTCTTTCCAGTCTATCTTTGTGCCTGCCACGTACATCATTGACGCTTCGTCCACAACAAATCTACCTGTGTGCCAGTCTACGATCTCATCGTCTTTACCTATATCATCTTTCTTGTCAATGAATCCCCATTCATATTTGAAACCCGCACAACCTCCGCCCATTACTGCAAGGCTGATTGCATACTTGCCTGGGTTCTTGGCCAAAAGTTTTTCCATTTGGTTCTTTGCTTCGTCTGTTATATCAAACCATTTCATAATAGTAATTATCTTTCATTGTTCCCCATGTTTTGTAAACCCACTGACAGCCAAAATCTCGTGGCGTCTTTTTTATACTGGAAACTCATATAACTGTTCTGCTCTTGCCAGTTGTGTTCGTATGGGTTGTCAGATTTAGGACCACGGAACCACCATCCCCATTTGCCTTGGCAGTTGACCTGGCACCATTCTATGCACTCTCCCATGATTCCATTACTGTTCATGTCAATGTTGAAACGAAATTTCTTCTGGTATCCGCAATCTTCAGGAATGTCGTCCAGTTCTGGCTTAATTTTTCTTACTTTGACTCTACCAAATGCTTTCCTCATTTCCAATTCTCCACTACAAATTGATCTGCACATTCCATTGGGTTAGGCAATCCATGGAATACAGCAACCTTGTTTTCTTTTTCGATCTTAGGCGGAGTCCTGAAGAACCGTTTTCCGTCCTTTGTTAATAATTTTGTGTCCTTGAGGCCAATCATTTCCCATTTGTAACTTCTTATCCATTCATCGGGCCAGTGGTTTATGTCCGCACTCGCTCTTTTTGTTATCCAATCTTGATCTCCGTGATTACTGCCGGTCACTCTGTTAGGATCTGCTATGTATTCATTCCATAGGTACTGCATGGTTCCAGACTGCCATTTCATACAACTAGAATTTGATAATTTCCAATTGGGCACTCTGCATCTGTTGAAGTCTCTTATAATATTAAACTTGCCAGGGTTGTGTGTAAACAATGAGTCTATGTTGTCGAATATGACCACGTCAAGGTCAAAGAATAATATGTTTCCTTCTATAGGCAGGTCCGGTGAGAACATGTAAAGTTTGCTCCACCATGTTTTGATGTAAGGTTCATTGGGCAATTTAATTACATTTATCTCAGGGTCAAGTCCGTTTGCATCGTCTGTAATGCAATGAAACTGAAAGGGCAAGGTGGTGTGCCTTTTGACCATGCTGTTTAACACGTTGGCATATTTTGAAATGTATTTGTTGCCCCACTTAACGCAAACTACGTGATTCATAACCCTTCCTCAATGTTTCCATTTGTATCTTTTGCCAGTCCTCGCTTTCCAGAGTGTAGGGATAATCACACTCATAAGTTCGACTACCTATTATTTTGATATCAGTTATATTTAAATTTCTTGACAGTGTTTCATGTATGTCTTCGAACTTGGCATCTTTGCCAAATGTTCTTTGTAGGTCGACCTGTCCTATCTTGATGTAACCCAATGCCAGTTTAGGGTCTTCCCAGTCATAACCATTAAGTTTTAACCAATCCCTATACTGATCCATCTCAGTTTGTTTCCAATCCCATGTGTCTTCGTCTATTGTTTGTCCCCATTCTATGTCAAACTCTCCAGAATAAAATTTTTGATGGTTTATCTCAGAGCAAGTGGCTTCATCCATTTTTACTGCACCCTCATCACGGAAAACTTCATACAGAGTCTTGCCCACCTGTGACCAATGCAGATACACACCGCCAAGTTCTCTTCTATACCTGTTATTTTTGAAGAGCTCGTAATCCTCGTCGTGTAAGTCATGCCTTGGAGAATTTAGAAAAGTAGTGATTTGGGATGGCCTCATCCATTGTGGATTGGTCATTTTTTTACGATATGACAAAACCCAACTCTCTATCTCATGACAGAGATTGTTCAACTGTCTTATAGAATACTTTGTTTTATAATCTGCTTGTTTGTAGTATTCTGACAGTTTCCATGCTGTACCTTGAAGTTCTTCAAAATATCTATGCAATAGATTACAAGCATCATGTTTCAATCTGTAGCCATTGCGTTGAGAAAACTGGAAGTCGTCCTGGCTGAACATTTCTATCTTTTCATAGGGCGGATCAAAAGCAAAAGAATTGATCTGTGTGATGTTTTCATTCAATTTTTGTGTGAGATACCTAAGATCTCTTTTGCTGTCAGCGAATCCTAGGAAGCAAAAATTCTTTTCTAGAACTCTCTTTTGAATTAAATTATCTTGTAATGCCTCTAGCCATCTTTTGCCCAACGACGTATCATAAATCTCTACGTAGTAGGCAGTGTTGTCTAAACCAACCCTGACCAAATCAAATAGAAATTTATCCTCTTTTGTAGATGGCACTGTTGGCTCCGTGTTCCATACATTCAACACTAACCACAAAACATCTATTGTTCGTTTCTGCTCTGATCATGCTGTCTGCAAAATCAAAAGCATGTTTGGCGAACATTTCAGCACCAACTCCGTCCATTATTGTTAGACTTGCAAGATCCATTTCTTCCAACTCTTTAAATTTGTCGATGTGAGGATCATTACTGTCAAGAACAACTTTATGATCAAAACTGTTCTCCAACCATTTCTTTAATGGCTTGAGTCCACCGAAGTCCACTGCCCAATTTTTGTTGTCAAGGTCTTTACATCCAAAAGTAAATTTGAAAGCAAGACTGTATCCATGCAACAGATGGCAATGCGAATGATCTGCATTGGGTTGTCTGAACACCGCTGATAGTCCTATGTTGTGTCCGTATGTTTTAGTTGAGTAGTAAGTCATCTTTTCTCCTTTTTTGATGACTTGCAGAGTGTTTATAGAGGGATGAAAGTCTTTGAGTCCTCTTGATCATCAGTTTAATTTCTTGTTTAACTTCTGATCTAGATCTGATTGGAATGCGGCATCTCTGATACGATTCGTCAGGTCGTTTGGTATATTTAATTCTCCATCGATTATACTTTTCAAGAAATGTATCATAACAGTGAATTCATTTCTGTTTGCAACTGTTTCGGGGTCAATTCCATGTTTTTCCATTGCGTTTAGCATGGCCTCGGATACATCTACAAGTGCCTTGATACTGGTTGAGTGTTTATCAAAATGAGCCATTATGTTATTATACTAGGTTTCTTAGGTACTTCAATCTTACTGAAAACCCTGTTGTATTCCTCTCGAATTTTATCATTGATATATGCAATAGATGTGATCTTGTCTTTCGCTATATTGATAGGCTTGTCCTGTTGTGCGGTTGAGAAAAATGTTCCAAACGCCAGACCCTGTGGACCTTGCATTAGGACAAGTGCTTTCTCAATACTGATGTATGAGTCTGCTCCGCTTTTGTAATTTGCAATCACTTCTTCTCCCGAAGCAAGTTTCAGAGTTATAAGATCTCCATCTTTTATATTTTCAAACATACCTTATTATAAACTATCCTGCAAGATTGTCAATGTATTTTCTCAATTCTTTGTCTTGCACATTGGGAGGAATGTTGTTTTGAAAAAATATTTGGTAACTGTCAGACCCGTACTTGCCTATGCCGTGTAGATCACTGGCCTCTTTTTTATCCCATGTTAGATATTGTTCTGTCATTTTCCTTATCCGCTTCGATCTTACCTGCCACATGCCTAATGGTTTCAATAGTTGTTGCTGTGTTTCTAACCTTCCACGCAAGTACGCCTTAGGATTTGGATATCTTTTGAAAAGTTTTGGTAACACTATCTTCACGTGCTTTCGATATGTGAGATTCAAGCACATAACAGCAACCATGTGTTTCCAACGTTTGTGTGGTGCTCTTATCTGCTGTTGTACCATTAGGTTATCTAACATGGGTCTAATCATGTTATAATTTTAACTGCGTATTATTTTTTTGTCAACTGCTTGTTGATCCATTTGGCTAGGCCTTCGTAGGTCTCTTGGAAAACATTCTTGTGTGCTTTCCATGTATCAGGCATTTTCCAATCCTCCTGATTTACCACCACCCACCTGCAGTCGGAATGTTCAAACAATTTTTCAAATTGGTATATCCAGTATCTTGGATCAACTGGCCTTTTGATATAGGTGTAGCCTTTGGAGCCTTTGTAAATGTTGTTCACGCCTTCCGGACCCTTATGCTCACCTATTCCGTATAGATCCATTCCCACTAAAAAGATCGCTTTGGGTTTGAAATTCATTCCAACCAGTGCGGCGAATTGTCCGGTGCCCCAGTGGAAAGGATCGTCCTGCCTTTTGTCGCCTTCGTAGGGTAGTTCGGGAACACACTTAACATTTGACCAATAAGCAAATTGTTCATACCAATTTTTCCTTGTGTAGATGGTTGTGTTTTTGCCACAAGTATTTGCGGCTTCTTGACACATATGACGATCACATGCCACAACATATTCTAGATTGTGGTCACGGAATATGGCGTTACAGCCAACCATTGTGGTAATACCTTTGAGTGGTGTTAGATCAAAACCTCTCCTAGATTCACCATTGCCGATCACACTTACAAACTTGGTCATAATGCTATTTAATCACCCCTTTAAACGCACACAGACGCCTGTACACTGCTGGTAAAATTGATCTGCATAAAGTTATACATCTGAGTCATTTTCGTGGATTAAATGCCATACGGTCAGGTATCTGTCCCATGCTTTTTGTAAAGCAGGATACTTTCTTCTGAGCTCGATCGCCTCTGTTCCCACCATTTCTATCTCTGAAAATGCCTGTTGATTGTCCTTGGCTTTTTGGCTTTGTTCTATCAAAATCTGTTCACCGTTTGGTAATTGTTGATACACAGTTTCTCCACCATCAGGTGACGTATAAATTGGTGCTGGAATTCTTCGCCTCTTGATTCTTTTCATTAGTAGTGTTCTCTGTGGTCTGCTCCAGGATGTGCATATCTGATACCACCATAATGTTCTGCGTCATCGTCGTGCCTTGGTATGAAGTGTATGTGTGGCCACAGTATTGTCTGTCCGGCACAACGTCCTATGTTCATGCCCATGTTGAAGCCTTTCATTTTGCCTTCCTTGATCCAACGGTCGCCATACTCATAAGCAAGTTCATATGATTTGCCTATGTATTCTGGATTGTTTTTTTTGGGTATGAAAAGTGTGTGTCCTTCTACACAAGGAAACTTGTCATTGAAAACGCCTGTGTACTCATTCTCAAAGAAAGGTGTGTCGTTTCCAAGCCAGGTCGATTCTTCGTAAGTGTCTATTGCTTCAAATGGTTTCTTGTAGATAGGTTTTCGCGATTGCATTTGTTTTTATGATTCCTATCTTTATATTACTACTATTTGGTTTGTGTTGCAATCTAATTTTTTCCCAATACTTTGTCTTTGGCACTGATGTATTGTGTTCAAGCACGTTCAATAAATTTACCAGTGCTTTCCTCACCTTTTCGGCGCCCCCATGTTTTTTACAGGTATCTGATCTTCCCACGTCAACAATTTTTGAATTGATTTTAATCTTGTAAACACATGGCAACCTAATCCATTTGGTCACAGGATCTTTCCTGTGCGTTATTTTATAATCTTTAATTGTGTAGAGGTCTTGGATACTGTACCATTTAATATCTGGCATTTTTGATTCCTAGTTGCTTGTAAACCTTCTGTACTTTTTTTGCTTGGAAGTAGCAGTCTTCTAGTGCATTGTGTAAACCTGTCCTTTTTTCATCTAAGTCACGTGGTACCAGACTAAACAATGTTCTGCTATCTCTGATCTGCCAATAGTTCCATGGAACAGGTATACCTATTTGAGCATAAAGGTTTTGGAGTATCGCATAGTCGAAAAGTGGTCCTTGGCACCAGAACACGTCAACACCAACACACCATTTGTTGAGCGTTTTGATCATTGCATCTATGGATATTCTGTCTTTGTCGCCTAGTGCTTCTTCCATGATTTCTGGATCCTGTTTGCCCCACCAATCCAGGGTGTCTTGCATTACATCTCTGCCCATTTCTGTCTGTGAGTCAACGTCAACACGGAAATACATTCCTTGTGCAGGCTCAACATTTGTGTATGGATCAAACTTAACACCACCTACTGTCAGTATAGTAGCATTTGGATTTGTGCTTAAAGTTTCCAGATCTATCATAGCATGAATCATAGCACAATTATACTACTGATCTACAAATTGTCAACTTATGCTTGGTTGGTAAAGAATATCAAACTTTGTTTGGTAGTTATACCATTGGCCAGGAAATTGTCTGCACAATGCAATTGATCTTGATCCCACACCACACAACCGCCTGGCTCCCATTTGTATAGATTGTCTATCTCAAGGCCTTCGAGATACTCGTAAGGCATATGACTGAAATATTTCTTGTGTTCTTCTCTTGATATCTTGAACCCATCTGCGAGGTAATGAATACCTGGTTTGTCGTATGGTCTTTTCCACGTGCTTTGATCTGTGTTGCCCTTTTCACCTGTGTTCGAATCCTTGTTGCCTTCGAGATAATTCCTTTGTTTGAAAGCAATGGTGTATGTATCTCTCCAGGCCTCATCATCGCTTTTCACATCAAGAGGCACTAGCACTGCTTTGTATGGGATTTGGTCTTTGTACCATCTCAAGTCAGCATGTATCTTCCATGGGATAATTGCTTCTTGCCATGCAAAAAAATCTAACTTGTAGTCGCCTATTATGTTTGTGAGAGGGCCATGAAATATTTCCCTAAGAATACCTCCCTCTGGGTCATTAAAACTTGCACCCGAATATTTGCTGGTGCCTCCTACCTCTGGCCAATTTATTTTGCCTATCATCTTTTGCAGTGTTTGTAGTTCTGCATCGCCAATGAAATTGTTATGGCCTTTGCTAGGCGTATCGTTCGCCTTCATTTGTGATACCTGTGCTTCGTTGTATCTGTTATCTAGGTAAGTGTGGTACATGGTAATAACTTACTACAAAAATATGTATTTGTCAATAATAGTTATTTTGCAGTTAGATGGCTTTTGAATTATCAGGAACTAATGTAGGTTTACCGCCCATTTCTAGCATTTTTTGGAATTCTGAAAATTGATTTTCATCGAAACAGTGGACCTCACCTGAAGACTGTGGATACATCTGTTGCATCATTAAGGAAGTATCTTTGGCCACTTCATAGCATGATGCGTGGTCGTCGTATGTTGTCTGCTCAAAGATGGCCTGACAATCCACACCAAAACATATTATTACTACCATGATAAATTTCATTCTCTCTCTCCTGACCAAAAAATATTTACTTGCGATCTTGTTGTCGGAAAGTACGCACTTTAGTTCTCAACCTTATAAGGTCGTTGTCCAACATACGTATTCTGTCTATGAGAGCGATTAATGTCTTTGAAGTCGAACCCAGTTTGGGTGTTATCTCTGTTGTTATGAATTTCCAAAGGAAATAAATGAAGTATGCTAAAAAGAACACTGCCACTGTGGGAAATCCGTAGTCGTTTATCAATGCCACTAGGTCCATTAGTCTTTCCTCGCATCTGTTTTTCCGTCAGCACGTGCTATCCTATCGGTGTCGATAGGTATACCCAATTGCTCGGAAACTTCTTGATCTATTTTTATGATATCGTTATTCATTGTTTTGACTCTGTTGTCTAACTGTGTAATTACAGTTTCGATAAACTTAATCGAATTTACGATGCCATTAAGAATATATTTTATAATGAACAGTATGAACACACCCATACCAGCCGTAGCGGCTATTGGTAATCCTAAATCTGCAACTATTGTCCAAAAATTCATTATATGTGTATTTAATCTTTGATAGTGTACACTTTTATTTCTTCAGTTTTACCCTTGACAGTGATGCTGTCTATGTATTCGAATGGATATGCTGTCTCTATTGTGTGCCTTGTTTCCTCACCAATCACTATGGTCTTACCTAATGTTTTGGATGAACTTTCCAGTCTACTTGCAAGATTAACTGCGTCACCTATCACAGAGTAATCAAATCTCTGTTCGGACCCCATATTGCCAACCAAGGCTTCTCCTGTGTTGATGCCTATTCCTATGTTGATTTGCGGAAGTCCCTCAGCAACCAAACGTATGTTTAATTCTTTTAACGCCACTTGCATTTCTATTGCACTTTTAATAGCCATTTCTCTATGTTTAGGATTATCTATGGGAGCGTTCCAGAATGCCATTATACAATCTCCCATAAACTTGTCTATGGTTCCACCATTGGCAATAATGACATCTGTCATACGTGTTAGGAACCTATTGATCAGTTTTGTGAGACCTTCCGGATTGCCCTTGTACTTCTCGCTTATGGGTGTAAACCCTCTTATGTCTGAGAACAAGAAAGTCATGTTCCTTGTCTCACCGCCTAGTTTCAAAAGCGAAGGATCTTTCTGTAATTTTTTAACCATGCCTGGATCTAGATAATGTTCGAATTGTTTCTTGATCTGTTTTCGTAATCTGCTTTGCGTAGCAAAATTATTGTAGGTGCTGTGTGACCAAATCAAAAATATGTAGAGCACTGCAAATGATGGATCAACTAGAAATCCTTTGTTTGCGTATGCAATAAATGATGCATAACTTATACCACCTGTCACAAATAAAAGTAAAGGAACAGAAAATAACACCGACACCCTAGGTATCAGTAATATCATTAAAAGACCAAGTAAACCTATAAAAATTATTTCATATGTATCTGCCTGCGGCGTCCTTAGTAGATGTTTACCAGTCAAAAGTGTGTCCAATGCCTGAGCACTAATCATCTGATCTGTTGTCAAACCATGTGGTGTGTATTTCAACACACTGAGTCCAGCGGCATCCATGCCCACCACAACAATTCTGCCTTTTATCTTGTTCTCATTAAATTCGCCAGAAAAGACTTCAGTGGCGGACATCTGCACATACTTTTGTGGATCAGCATAATTTATATACATTTCTGCATTATGATTGACCGGTATACCGGCTTTCTTACTGACAAGCACTTCATCTATTCCGTGTTCTTTTGCTATGACTTTAATCCTTTTGGAACCGTTTAGTAATCTAACATTTTCTAGTATCATGCTTGGATAAATTTTTCCGTTGATCCTTATCAGCACGGGCATCTTTCTAACCACGGCATCTGGTTCAGGTGATGTAACATTCACGCCCATTCCAACCACTCCTGCACTTATCTTCTGTGTTGGTGAAACTATACCTAGGTATTCATACAGCCAAGGTTTGACATTTCCTTTTTCAATTATCTGTGTTGTGCTTGGTAACTCTACACTGCTTTGGTTCTTTACACTCATCAATATAACTGCCCTGCCGGATTCTTTCAACACGGTTGAAAATACAGCGTCGGTATCTAACAGTACAGCACCCAACTGGTCTCTTAATTCATTTGTCATGGGCATACTTTTTAGATACTCCGTCCCACTCATCCTGTCAGGTTCTGCAAACAGTATGTTGTAGTTGACAAGCACCGCTCCTGCGTCTGCTATCGTGGCGTGTAGCATGGCCATCACGTGCCTGGGCCATGGCCACTGTCCATATCTTTCTAGGTCCTTTTCGGTGATGTTGATTACAGTGACCGAATCACTGATAGTTTCTCTAGGATGTATCTGTTGGAAATAGTCCCAGGTTTTGTATCTCAAAGTTTTCACTGTGTCGCCGTTGTCTATCCTTATTCCCAACAATACAGCGGCTACGATTATGACCATCCATATGCTTGTTAGTATCCTCATTCTAGTTCCTTCATTCCCTCATATATGCCAGTTGTAAAAGCAATAATCAAAAGCAATACAATTAATATGGCAGGACTTAATAACCATAGGTACCAGTAGTAACGGAATATGTTCTGTCCTTTTTCAAGTCTAATTTTTCTATTGTCGATGAACCAATGCACAATTCTTTTTATGAAATTTTTAACGTGTTGGTTTATAAACTTTGCCAACAGCCAACGTATCACTCTCATAACGATCAGTATGGGAGAACTCAACACGTCAAACACTATCAGGAACACGTCTACACTGAAGTCTACGATGTTATCAGCGGTGCAGGCCTTACGCCATCTTTCCTTGATTGTTAATTTTTTATCGCTCATCCGCCTCCGAATCCTGTCCAGTTCCATGGGTCTTTGAATTTATCCTCAACAGATTTGTGAGGTTTGGCCGTGCACCTTATACAAAGTCCAACTAGTATTCCTATCAAAAACCAACTCAACATTATCTCTCCTGTAGCGCCTGTCCTATTCCGTTGTGGAAAGGTGTTGTGATATAACTCAACACAGTCCTTTCTCCAGTTAATATAAACACATACACATGGATACCAGGCACCAGATTGTATGTTGTGTCTCCGCTTGTAAAAAATTCTTTTTCTATTTGCAATTCTATATCGTACCATGCCGCGTTTTGTGATTGCACTGCATCTGGTGATATGGATATTACTCTAGCATTTATGCTATCAAATTTTAATTGATCCTGATTTGCCAGCCTCACTTTTGCATCCATTCCAACCGTGACATATCCTCTGTCTTTGACCAATAGTCTTCCATTCACTATAAGTTTCTGATCTAATGGTACAAGTATTGCTAGTCCGTCCCCCTGTTTGACAACGGAACCTGGATTTTTATAAGTTAATTCCTGTATCCTACCATCAATGTTTGCAACAATGTTTCTAGGTTCGTAACCAACTCCAGGATTGATTGTTATTATGACATCACCTTTCTTAACGACATCACCTTGTTTATAATTTACAGCAACAATTTCTCCTGTTACCATTGTTCCTAGTTTTGTAATATTTTTTTCAGGAACAACAATGCCAACTGCCTGTGTTGTTATGTCTACTTTTGCAAACCACATCCACACGAAGAATACCACGAATAGAGTTGTAATCGCAAAAAAGAATCTACTACTTGCTTTTGACATAATTTATTATTTCTCCCACTGCTTGGTCACGTTGTTTTAAAAATTCAGTTGCCTTGGCATACTTGCTGGTACCCTGTAATGCCCTCGCCGCCAATATGTTTGAACCAATTAGCAATCCAATGTCCAGTGTGCCTGCTATTATCATCATGGCACCAACTGACATGATTACTATTGTCTGTAGGCCATTTAAAAATATTTCTATGTTGCTTTGTGTGTCCTGTGACATAGACACATTCCTTTTCCATGTAATTAAAAAGTACATGATCAACATGAATACGGCAGTG
>Ga0066830_10000012_pt1 | contig 28554 bp, 43 predicted proteins | sample ETNtaG_20_FD_65499 | JGI IMG/M metagenome (GOLD analysis project Ga0066830, IMG submission 65499) | Marine microbial and viral communities from oxygen minimum zone, Eastern Pacific Ocean - ETNP201306PF45B | ecosystem: Environmental > Aquatic > Marine > Oceanic | place: Pacific Ocean: Eastern...
CTTATAATTGAGTTTTAAAAACCAGGTAAATCCCTGGTTTTTAAAACTCAATTATAAGAACGTTGGGAATGTTAACGGATCTGGGTAAAATCTGTTTATTTCTATAATAAAACCTGCTGTAAAAGTCATCCAAGCCGTTAATAGTACTGGAGCCGTTGATAAATACTTTTTAAAGTTATCCATACAATTTATTAATTATAATATTAAAAGTTTTTGAAAGATTAACGAGGAGAAACAGTAATTTCTTCTTTCGATGCTAGTAAATCACCACTAGTAAATTCTTGCCAAGCTGATAACGGCCAACTGAACCCAGAAGCCATAATTGTTAATGCGACAGGAACATCAATAATAATTTCTTTTTCTGTGGGGTTCGATTCTGTACTCATTGTTCTCAGGTATTTACGGCCAACCCAACCAATCCAGCCGGCAATGTATAAGAACATTAATCCTGGAATTGTAAACTCAGCAGCGTGATCCCATCTTCCATCTGCAATTAAGTGAGGTAAACCATCTTTTCCACAAAGTAAACCAGATTTACTATACCTGTCAAAACGTTGTTTTGTTCTTTCAATCTGCTGTTCAAGAGCCAGTGCTGGAGGTGAACCTGCTTCATACTTTTTAAGTCTATTTTGAAGTTTAGTAACACTTGTAGTTAGTTTTTTAGAAAAAGCTGGTGAATCTGCACATGGTACAAGACCTGAAACACCTTGATCTGCTAGGCTTACTTGTGGAATAGTAGTAGAAACTATAATTCCAAGTAAAAAAGTTGTAAGTATTTTTTTCATAGTTAAGTTTTATAATAAAAAAATTATTTTTGGAGGAGAATTTTTTGATTTATAAACAATGTTATAACTTTTATGTAATAGAATTATACTACAAACAGTTTTGCATAATAAAAAAAACCGACTTTAAATTTTTAACGCTTCTTGTGCTATAATTCAGTCAAAATATATAAAAATCTTTTTGAAAGAAAAAATATTAAATGAAATTAACATATTGGATGTATTCAGGCCCCGCTCATATCGGAACACTTCGTATTGCAAGTTCTTTTAAAAATGTACATGCAATAATGCATGCGCCTCTGGGTGATGACTATTTTAATGTTATGAAATCAATGTTAGAAAGAAAACGCGATTTTACTTCTATAACAACGAGCGTTGTCGATAGACACGTTTTATCACAAGGCTCAAAAAAAAAAGTTATTAATAACATAATTCGTAAGGATGCAGAAGAAAAACCTAATTTAACTCTTTTAACCCCTACATGTACTTCAAGTATTTTACAAGAAGATTTGCAAAACTTTGTTAATAAAGCATCATTTGAAACTAACACAGATGTTTTACTAGCTGATGTCAATCATTATAGATTAAATGAAATGCAAGCAGCGGATCGGACATTAGAACAAATTGTTATTTTTTATATTAATAAGTCTCGCAAACAAAAAACCCTTAAAGAAAAAAGAACAAAAACAGCTTCTGTCAATATTATAGGCAGTTTTAATTTATCTTTTCATAATCAACACGATATTGCAGAGTTAAAAAGGTTATTTAAAGATTTAAAAATTGAAATAAATTTAATAATTCCTGAAAATACACTAGTTTCTGATTTAAAAATTCTTCCTCAAGCATGGTTAAATATTGTTCCATATAAAGAAACTGGATTATTAACAGCTAAGTTTCTAGAAAGGGAATTTGCTATACCTTATATTGATATTAATCCTATTGGTATTGTTGAGACAGCAAAATTCATAAAAAAAATAGCCCAAATATTAACAGAGAATAATCATTTGGTAAATTTTGACGATTATATTGAAAACCAAACTAGGTTTATGTCACAATCGGCTTGGTTTTCAAGATCAATTGATTGTCAAAACTTAGTAGGAAAAAAGGCTGTTGTTTTTGGAGATGCGACCCACGCAGCAGGAATAACCAAAATTTTAGTTAAAGAGATGGGAATTAAAGTTGTTTGCGCAGGTACTTATTGTAAAGAAAACCAAAATTGGTTTAAAAAAGAGCTTAGAGGTATCTGTGAGGAAGTTTTAATTACTGATGATCATAGTTTAGTTAAAAAGTATATAACTAAAATAAAACCTGAAGCGATTTTTGGAACTCAGATGGAAAGACATATTGGAAAAAGATTAAATATTCCATGCGGTATTATTTCAGCACCAATTCATATACAAAACTTCCCACTTAGTTATAAACCCTTTCTTGGTTATGAGGGTGCAAACCAAATTGCTGATTTAATTTATAACTCATTTACTTTGGGAATGGAAGACCATTTGCTAGAAATTTTTGGTGGACATGATACAAAAGAAATTTTAGAACAAAAACAAGTCGATTCTAATAATAAACCAATTTGGACTGAAAAAGCCAAAACGGAATTATTAAACATACCAAGGTTTGTAAGAAGAAAAATAAAAATTCATACAGAAAATTTTGCTAGACAAAAGGGTAAGGATGAAATAACCGTTCAATTAATGTATGAGGCTAAAGAAAATTTAATTGAGAATTAAAATTTTTGTTAAATCATATTCTTTTTATGATATATAATATTATTAATAAAAAAAATAATTAAAATAATTAATAAAAACCATGTATACTTTTTTTGTTTTAATATTATAAAAACTTAAAAAATACAAGATCTTATAATATTAAAATGTTAAAGTTTAGATATGAAACCAATATATCTATTAGATTAATTAGATTAACAAGTTGAATTTGGTAAGAAACATTTAGGAGTTTTTAAAAAAAGAACCCTAATTGATAATTAATAGAGTTTGGTTTTTAAAGTCGATTTAACAGCTGATTATATATTTAGCATATAGTATTTAATTATATATACGATAATAATTGAATTATTATAAATACATAAGGGTTAAAATAAATATAACAATCTCATTAGAATGTTTGTCCATTTGAAAAAACAAACTAGGTCTAAGTTGCCTTGGCTTCATTATAATTAATTATTAAAAATTAAAGTTAAACAGAAACAAGAAAGGAATATTAAAATGTCACACTTTACAACCTTAAAAACAAATATTACTGATTTAAGTTTATTAATTAAAACCCTTGATAATCTAAATCTAAATTGGATAAAACAGGAAACTGTTACAAACCAATACAATGGAGAAAACCGTGTTTGTGATATAGTTATTAAACAAGAAAACGGTCACGAAATCGGTTTTTCAAAAACAAACTCAGTATATGAGCTTGTTTATGATGAAGTTTTTTGGCAACAACCAATGACTGTTTCGGCTTTTAAAGATAAATTAAATACATATTACAGTTTAAATTTAGTTACTAAAAACTTATCTATTGAAGGATTTGAAGTTATCGATAAGACTACAGAAAATCAGTATGGTAATGTTAAAATTAAATTAAACGCACTTAGATACAAATAAAATAGGTTTTGACTACTTATAGTTTATTTGAAGAATTTTAAAACAAATTTAAAGAAATATATTTTATTGTAAAAAAAAAAAAGAGACTTTAAAGGTTAAAGGGTCCTAAAAATATATTTGGAAGGTATTTTTAGCTGTGTTATCTTAGGTATTAAGTAAATTTAGTATTATTTTAAAGTAATCTTGATAATTAAACTGCTCTTAATAAATCAGCTTATATAACGAACTATTCATTAAGTTATATAAAAACATATAAGCATATACAAATGAAGTATATCTAAAAATTCTATATATAATTAGATGAACTGCACCTGTCCAGCCTTTAGGTTTGTGACCCTAATGCAATATAGTTGAAAATAAATAAAAAACTTTTTCGCCGACTGAGAGCGTATTTCAGGAACTATAGAAGTAATTTAATAAAAAAATATAGATATTATTATGGATAAATTTGAAAATTTTGCACAGGTTCTTACAAGAGTGAGGGAAGTTGTTGCTGATCAATTTTGTATTGAACCTGTAGAATCACTAGATAGTGAGGCAAATTTCATAAAAGATTTAGGTGCTGATTCTTTAGATGTAGTAGAATTAGTTATGGCTTTGGAAGAGAGTTTTGAAATTGAGGTTAGTGACGAGTATACTTCACAAATTCAAACAGTTGAACAGGCTGCTGAAATTATCGCAGATATTTTAGATATAGCAAACGATTAAAAATTTTAACTTTTTGTCAAAAAAATTAATAATTGTTTTTTCATACCAAAAATATTTTTGGTATGAAAAAACGAGCTCATAATAAATCAAAAATTTTATTTTAAATAACTAATTGTTAGTTTTTATTGAGCCAAAGACTTTACGTTTTCCTTTTTTTCATTTACTATATATATATATAGAAGCAAAGCCGGGATAGCTCAGTTGGTAGAGCAGTGGATTGAAGATCCTCGTGTCACCAGTTCGAATCTGGTTCTTGGCATAAATTAAGATTTTAGCCTAATTGCGGAAAAACTTATAAAAAATTTTATGGGTAAAGTTTACGATTGGTTTGAAGAAAGACTAGAGATTCAATCAATTGCTGATGATATTACAAGTAAATATGTTCCACCTCATGTAAACATCTTTTACTGTTTTGGTGGAATTACACTAGTATGTTTCTTAGTTCAAGTAGCTACAGGTTTTGCTATGACTTTTTACTACCGCCCTAGTGTGAGTGAAGCATTTGCATCTGTTGAATACTTAATGACTTCAGTTAATTTTGGTTGGTTAATTAGATCGATTCACCGTTGGTCAGCGAGTATGATGGTAATGATGATGGTTTTACATGTTTTCCGTGTTTATTTAACAGGTGGGTTTAAAAAACCGCGTGAGCTAACTTGGGTTACAGGAGTTACTTTAGCTGTTGTAACTGTTTCTTTTGGTGTAACAGGTTATTCGCTACCTTGGGACCAAGTAGGTTACTGGGCTGTTAAAATTGTAACAGGTGTGCCGGACGCAATTCCTGTAATTGGTGGTCCTTTAGTAGAATTATTACGTGGTGGTGCAAGTGTTGGTCAAAACACTTTAACACGTTTTTACAGTTTACATACTTTTGTACTGCCATTAGCTGCAGCTGTATTAATGCTAACGCACTTTTTAATGATTCGTAAACAAGGTATTTCTGGTCCATTATAAAATTTATTATTTAATTTGAGGATAAAAAAATGTCAGTTATCAAAAAACCCGATTTAACAGACCCAAAACTAAGAGCAAAATTAGCAAAAGGTATGGGCCACAACTACTATGGTGAACCAGCTTGGCCAAACGATTTATTATATATTTTCCCTGTAGTAATTTTAGGTACTTTTTCTGTTTTAGTTGGTTTAGCTGTACTTGAGCCATCAGCACTTGGTGAGCCAGCTGATCCATTTGCTACACCTCTAGAAATTTTACCAGAATGGTACTTCTTCCCTACATTTAATTTATTAAGGGTTCTTCCTAATAAATTACTAGGTGTTCTTTCAATGGCTGCAGTTCCATTAGGTTTAATAACAGTACCCTTTATTGAAAATATTAACAAATTCCAAAACCCATTCCGACGCCCTATTGCGTCAACAGTTTTCTTATTTGGTACTTTTGTAAGTATTTGGTTAGGAATTGGTGCTTGTTTACCTATTAACCAAGCTGTAACATTAGGTCTATTTTAAACTTTAAAAACTCTTGGTTGTTAATCTAACATAAAAAAGATAGATTGCTAAATTATTAATTTAGCAATCTATCTTTTTTATATTACGTTAATATAACTCATCTTCTTTATGAACTTGAATAGTACAGTCTGATGATGGGTAAGCAACACAAGTTAGTACAAAACCTTTATCCATTTGTGAATCATCTAAAAACGATTGTTCAGTTTGATCAACTACACCTTCTGTAACAATACCAGTACATGTAGAACAAGCACCTGCACGACATGAATATGGTAAATCAATGCCATCAGATTCAGCCGCATCTAAAATATATTGGTCTGCTTGACAACTAACAACAGCGTCAATACCTTCTGCTTCACTAACAAGATGAACTTTATAAGCCATAAATTTAAATTACCTTATTTTATTTATTAATACGATATAATAAGATTTTACAAATTAATATATTTATATATTATTTTTAGTTAACTTAATAAAACTCAAAATAATTGATTAAGCTTTATTTTGTTAAAACAAATGAAAGTTTTTACAATAATAATTATAAATCAATTTTAAAAAATTAAAAATTTTATAAATAGATGGTATTAAATTTTATTTAAAATAAAATTAAGTTATAATCTTATATAAATAAAAAATGTTTACCAAAATATTTAGTAATTTACGTAAGAAAGGCAAAAATAGTTTTTGACAGGAGATCGCTAAAATGGGACTACCATGGTACCGTGTTCATACAGTGGTTCTTAACGACCCCGGCCGACTAATTGCTGTACACTTAATGCATACAGCGCTTGTTTCAGGATGGGCAGGATCAATGGCTTTATATGAATTAGCTGTTTTTGATCCTTCTGATCCAGTTTTAAACCCTATGTGGCGTCAAGGTATGTTTGTTATGCCTTTTATGACAAGACTTGGGGTAACAGATTCTTGGGGTGGTTGGACTATTACTGGTGACAGTGCTTCAAACCCCGGTATTTGGAGTTATGAGGGTGTAGCTTTAACACATATTATTTTATCTGGTTTGCTATTTTTAGCAGCTATTTGGCATTGGGTTTATTGGGACCTTGAATTATTCCGTGATCCAAGAACAGGTGAGACTGGTTTAGATTTACCAAAAATCTTTGGGATTCACTTATTCTTATCGGGTTTATTATGCTTTGGTTTCGGCGCTTTCCATGTAACAGGGCTTTTTGGACCAGGTATTTGGGTTTCAGACGCTTACGGTTTAACAGGTAAAGTTCAACCCGTTGCACCAGCTTGGGGACCAGACGGTTTTAACCCATTTAATCCAGGTGGAGTTGCTTCGCACCATATTGCTGCTGGAACTTTTGGTATTCTGGCAGGTGTATTCCACTTAACAGTAAGACCACCGCAAAGATTATATCGTGCTTTAAGAATGGGTAACATTGAGACTGTTCTTTCAAGCAGTATTTCAGCTGTATTCTTTGCAGCATTTGTTACATCAGGTACAATGTGGTATGGTTGTGCAACGACACCAATTGAATTATTTGGTCCAACGCGTTACCAGTGGGATAGTGGTTACTTCCAACAAGAAATTGAGAGACGTGTTGAAACAAGTTTAAGTGACGGTTTATCAGAAAGTGAAGCTTGGTCTCGTATTCCAGACAAACTTGCTTTCTATGATTATATTGGAAACAACCCTGCCAAAGGTGGTCTTTTCCGTGCAGGTCCTATGGATAAAGGTGATGGTATTGCTGAAGCTTGGCTAGGTCACCCTGTATTTAGAGATCGTGAAGGTCGTGAGTTAACTGTTCGTCGAATGCCAGCATTCTTCGAAACTTTCCCAGTAATCCTTGTTGATAAAGATGGTATTATTCGTGCGGATATTCCATTTAGACGTGCAGAATCTAAATATAGTATTGAGCAAGTAGGTGTTAATGTTAGTTTTTACGGTGGTAAATTAAATGGTCAATCATTTAAAGACGCTCCAACTGTTAAAAAATATGCAAGAAAAGCACAACTAGGTGAAGTTTTTGAGTTTGACAGAACTAGTTTAGAATCTGATGGTGTATTTAGAAGCAGCCCACGTGGGTGGTACACTTTTGGTCACGCTAACTTTGCACTTTTATTCTTCTTTGGCCATTTATGGCATGGTTCACGTACACTATTCCGTGACGTGTTTACAGGTATTGGTGCCGAAGTTACAGAACAGGTTGAATTTGGTTCATTCCAAAAACTTGGTGATAGAACTACACGTAAACAAGGTGCAGTTTAATTAAAACTTAAAGTTTTATAATTTTAACTTATAAAAGACAAAAAAATAAACAATTGTTCAATTAGTTTTCACTAGAAAAGTGGAAATTTTATTGGACAATTGTAACCTATAGCTATTTTACAAAAGAGGAAACAAATGGAAGCTTTAGTTTACACATTTTTATTAATTGGAACTTTAATGGTAATCTTCTTTGCTGTGTTCTTTAGAGATCCTCCTAAAGTTGTTAATAAATAAACCTCTTCTTTTTATCTGAATAAATAAGAAGAAGTTTGTTTTTATTTTTACTTAAGATTAGTCTTCATGTTCTTCGAACGGATCTCGCAAGTTTTTAGATGCTGGACCAAAAGCAGTGTATATTGAGTATGCTGTTATTCCCAAAAGTAAACTTGAAACGAATATAATAAGAAGTGTTGCTGTTTCCATAAGAATTTTTACCTTTATTATAATATTATTACAAATAATTTTATCTTATTAACTTGAAAATTTTAAAATTATGGGATTAAGAACTCGATTAGGCGATATTTTACAACCTTTAAACTCAGAATACGGGAAGGTTGCACCAGGTTGGGGTACAACACCAATTATGGGATTTTTTATGTTATTATTTCTTGTTTTTTTATTAATTATTCTTCAAATCTATAACTCATCATTAATTATTGAGAACGTAGACGTTGATTGGAATAGTTTAGGTATATAAAAAATAAAAGTCTAATTAAACATGAAAAAAGCGTGAAAAAGAGGGTTTACGTCTTATGTAAGACGTAAACCCTCTTTTTCACGCTTTTTTCATGTTTAATTAGACTTTTATTTTTTACGCAGGAATAACTTCATCAAAACTAAAATTGTTGCTAGCCGCACCTGAATAATTTACCGAATCAAATCGAACAATAATAGGATAACGAATTCCACTTTGATCAATTACTGTAATAGTTCCTGTTTTATTAAACCAGTAAGATTCTTTTCTCTTAATTCTAACTGTGTCTCCCTTCTTTAATTCCATTATTAAAAAACCCTCCTTCGTGTTTCCAATATAATTAATTATAATTATATTATATTTATAAAAATATAAACAGAAATTTTAAACTTTAAAAGTTACTAAAACTTTGTTTCATATTTTTGGCTTACAGGCAATTTACTGAAATCTGAAATGTTCCGTTCAAACGAACTACCAACTAAAACTTCATCTTCAATTAATTTACTAACTACTTTATCTAGACTTACCCTATTTGATTCCATTATTTGAATTGCTTCAGCATAACATAAATCAACAATAGCTTTAATTTGTGTATCAATTTTAACGGCCAAAGATTCGGAGAACTCATTTGCTGGTCGAATACCACGACCAACAAAAATAAATCCACCCCCTTGGTTTCCTAAAGAAACAGGCCCGATTGGTGACATACCAAATCTAGTTACCATTTGTTTTGCCATATCTGTAACCTGAATTAAATCACCGGATGCACCTGTTGTTACTTCTGTTTCCCCAAAAACAATTTCTTCAGCTGCTCTCCCACCAAGAGCGCCAATTATTCGAGAAAGAATTTGACTTCTTGTAACTAAACTAGCATCATCGTTTGGGATAAACCAAGTTAACCCACGAGCTTGCCCACGAGGTACCAATGTAACAGTTTGAACACTATCATGGTCTTTTACTAAAGTACCAACAATAGCATGACCTGCTTCATGATAAGCAACTAATCTTTTATTTTTATTATCTGCTATCGACGGTCCTTCTAATCCTGCAATTACTCTTTCTATTGCCATATTAATTTGATTTAAACCTATAACAGGTTTCTCTTCACGTGCGGCAATAATTGCGGCCTCATTTAAAACGTTTGCTAAATCAGCACCTCCAAACCCAGGTGTTCGTTGAGCAACTGTTTCAAGGGATACTTCATCACTTAATTTTTTATTTTTTGCGTGAACCCCTAAAATTGCTTCTCTTCCCTTTTTATCTGGCGGGTTTACAGTAACTTGTCTATCAAATCTACCAGGTCTTAATAAAGCATTATCTAAAACATCAGCACGGTTTGTGGCCGCAATAACAATGATTCCTTTATTTTTTTCAAAACCATCCATTTCTGTTAATAGTTGGTTTAAGGTTTGTTCTCGTTCATCATTTCCCCCACCAACACCAGCACCACGTTGTCTTCCAACAGCATCAATTTCATCAATGAACACTATACAAGGTGTATTTTTTTTCGCCTTAGCAAATAGATCACGAACACGAGATGCACCAACCCCCACAAACATTTCAACAAACTCAGAACCAGACATGTTTATAAAAGGTACCTGAGCCTCACCAGCAATTGCTTTTGCTAATAGTGTTTTACCTGTACCTGGTGATCCAATTAATAAAACACCTTTCGGAATTGAAGCCCCAACAACAGTAAATCGGCTAGGTTTTTTTAAAAAAGTAACAATTTCTTGAAATTCTTCTTTTACTTCATCAATGCCAGCAATATCTTTGAAAGTTATGCCAGTGTCTGGGTTCATTTGAATCTCTGCATTTGCTTGACGTAAATTCATAACCTGGTTGGGACCACCATTACCACCAAAATTTGAACCACTATTATTTGAACGTTCGAAGAAAAGGTATAAAACAGCTACAACCAAACCCGGAATAACTAAACTACCGAACGTGTCATAAAGAATTTTTACATTATTTCTTCTTGGAGCATGTGCGTTAATATCAACATCTGCTTCTTTAAGTTTTTGAATTAAAGAAGTTGCATTTGCAGGTATTTCAACTCTTAATTTTTGTGGTCGGTCTCCTAATTCAGGGCTAGAAGCCTCAACAATTGCGATTTGCCCATTGTCATAAAGATCAATGCTTTTAACCCAACCCATTTCCAAATAATTAAGTAAACGACCATATGTCATTCTTGAACTTACTTTATTCTCTTGAGTATCAGGATTATTTTCATCATAGACAAAAAAAGTTTCTTTAACACCGTATATTACTAAGGATATAGTAGCTAAACCAATCCCTAATATTATATAAACTGACCTAGACCAATTATTATTTTGTTTATTCATTCTAATATTACTTTTGAGTTTTTATAATAAATAACATTATGATTTCTGAAATATATATAACACTAAACCTATGGTTTAACAACTAATATTTTAATTTTACAAAATTTTAAATATTTTTACCGAAAAGTTTCCAAAAAACCTTAACCATGAACGGTAAATACTCTATTAAAAAAAAGAAAATTGGTTTTTAATTAATGAAAAATTTAATTTAGATAATTATAGAAACGGGGTTAAATAATGGGAAAAGTAGTAGGTATTGATTTAGGAACAACTAATTCAGTAATTGCAGTAATTGAGGGGGGTAAACCAAATGTTATTGCAAATAGTGAAGGTCTTCGAACAACTCCTTCAATTGTTGCTTACACCAAAAAAGAAGAGCTTTTAGTGGGTCAGATTGCAAAGCGTCAATCTGTTATTAACCCGACAAATACTTTTTCTTCAGTGAAACGTTTTATTGGTTCAAAATCAAGCGAGATTAAAGGAGATGCAAAAGAGAATAGTTCATACGAGATTATAACTGATGCAAATGGAAACATAAAAATTAAGTGCCCAGTTTTAAATAAAGAATTTAGTCCTGAAGAGATTTCTGCGCAAGTTTTAAGAAAACTAGCAAATGATGCTAGTAAGTATGTAGGAGAGAAAGTAACCCAGGCGGTTATAACAGTTCCTGCTTATTTTAATGACTCGCAGCGCCAAGCAACAAAAGATGCGGGAAAAATAGCAGGACTTGATGTTCTTAGAATTATTAATGAGCCAACGGCTGCTTCGCTTGCTTATGGGTTGGATAAAAAATCGAATGAAACGATTTTAGTTTTTGATTTAGGCGGTGGTACATTTGATGTTTCCGTTCTTGAAGTTGGTGACGGAGTCTTTGAGGTTTTATCAACTTCTGGGGATACACAATTAGGTGGGGATGACTTTGATCGTGCAATTGTTAATTACTTATTAGACAACTTTAAGAAAGAAGAGGGGATAAATTTACGAACAGATGCTCAGGCACTACAACGTGTAACAGAAGCTTCAGAAAAGGCAAAAATTGAGTTATCAAGTTTAAGCGAAGCTGTTATAAATTTGCCGTTTATTACAGCAAATGAAACGGGACCAAAACATATTAATACAAATATAACAAGAGCAAAATTTGAAGAGTTATGTTCTGAATTAATAAACCGTTGTCGTATACCTGTAGAGAATGCACTTCGTGATGCAAGAATCGATAAAAATAAGGTTGATGAAGTTGTTTTAGTTGGGGGTTCTACAAGAATACCTGCTATACAACAACTTGTAAAGTCTATGACTGACAAAAACCCTAACCAAACGGTTAACCCGGACGAAGTTGTTGCTATTGGAGCAGCTGTTCAGGGTGGTGTTTTAGCTGGTGAGGTTAAAGATATTTTACTTCTAGATGTAACTCCATTATCGCTTGGTGTTGAAACACTAGGAGGAGTAATGACAAAGATTATTCCAAGGAATACTACTATACCAACTAAAAAGTCAGAAGTATTCTCAACAGCTATTGATAATCAAACGAATGTTGAAATCCATATTCTTCAGGGTGAACGTGAAATGTTCCAAGACAATAAAAGTTTAGGTAATTTCCGTCTTGACGGTATTCCACTAGCTCCTAGAGGAGTTCCTCAAATTGAGGTTACTTTTGATATTGATGTTAACGGTATATTATCAGTAGTAGCGAAAGATAAAAGTTCGGGTAAAGAACAATCAATTACTATTCAGAACGCTTCAACTCTGGATAAAGATGAGGTTGAAAGAATGGTACAAGACTCTGAACAATATGCTGAAGAAGATAAATTAAAACGTGAAAAAATTGAACAAAAGAATCAAGCAGAATTATTGTGTTATCAATCAGAGAAGCAAATAAAAGATCTTGGGGATAAGATTTCTAAACAAAAAACTGAAGAAATTAATACCTTAATTTCTAAAGTGCGCGAAGCAATGAGCTCAGAAAATTATGAGGTGTTAAAAACAGAAGTTGAAAATTTAAATAAAGCAATCACTGAATTAGGCGAGCAACTTTCGTCAGGTTCTGAATCAACAAATTCAGAAAACACGGCTAAGAAAAACTCTCCACCTGAAACTAACGCTAATGATTTTATTGATGTTCTGTAAATAAAATTATTTCTTATTGGCGAAAAATTTTTCGCCAATAAGAAATAATTTTATGTTTTTTAGGAATCAACGTTTTGTTGTTACTAGACAAAATAGCAAAAATAATTTAAATTCTCTTTAAAGATATTTAATAAAGACATTATTTACTTTTTTCAAAAATTAAAGTAGAAAAGTTTCAGGAATCATTTATACATTTAGTTTTCTAATTAAATTTTTATAATCTTATAAAAAGGAGTATTTTCTTGTGTCTATTGGGATTTTAGGTAACAAAATTGGTATGACTCAAATTTTCGACGAAAATGGGTTAGCTATACCTGTTACTGTTATTAAAGCTGGACCTTGCATTGTAACACAAATAAAGAATATATCAAATAATGGTTATGATGCAATTCAAGTTGGGTTTTCACCAAAAAAAATAAGAAATGTGAAAAAGCCTGAAATGGGGCATTTTAACAAAGCTGGTTGTAAAACGATGCGTTTTCTAAAAGAATTCCGTGTTAAAGAACCAGAAGATTTTACATTAGGTCAATCAATTAAAGTAGATTCTTTTAAAATTGGTCAGCTTGTAAATGTAACAGGTAAAAGTATTGGTAAAGGATTCTCTGGTCTTCAAAAACGTCATAATTTTGCTCGTGGTCCAATGACTCACGGTTCAAAAAACCACCGAGCTCCAGGTTCTATAGGTGCAGGTACAACACCGGGTCGTGTTTTACCGGGGAAAAATATGGCTGGACAACATGGTAATAAAAACGTCACAATATCTAAATTGAAAATATTAGGTATAGACTCAAAAGAAAGCTTATTATTTTTAAAAGGGGCAATTCCTGGTAAACCTGGTAATTTTATTACTATTACCTCTTCACTAAGTTAAAACTTTTTCAAAAACCTAGCTTTTAAGGATTTATGATAAACAAATATGGTAACAAATCAATTAGTTAAATTTTCTGTAAAAAACTTATCCGGGCAAGAAGACGAAACAACTAGCACATTACAACTAAAAGTTCAAAACGAAAAAAGTAGCTATTTAATTCATAGAGCATTAGTTAAACAACTACTTGAGGCTCGTCAGGGAAGTGCAAGTACAAAAACACGAAGCGAAGTACGAGGTGGCGGAAGAAAACCTTGGCAACAAAAAGGTACAGGACGTGCACGTGCTGGATCAAACCGTTCACCATTATGGAAAGGTGGTGGTGTAACTTTTGGTCCTAAACAAAAAAAATATAAAATAAAGCTTAATAAAAAAGAATGGCGATTATCTTTGCAAACATTATTATTTAATAAAAAAGAATCAATTATTGTCATCAAAGATTTATGTAAAACTTTCGAAAATGTACAAAAAACAAAAAGTTTTATTGAATATTTAGGAAACTTGTCGTTATCTAAAGTTGATTACAATAAAAACAAAATTTTAGTTATTGTACCTTATAAACCAGAGGGTTTAATTTATGCAACACAAAACTTAAAAAATGTTAGTGTAATTCTGGCAAATAACTTAAACATTAAAAGTTTATTAGATTCAAAGAATATTTTAATGTGTATTGAATCACTAAAAATAATTGAGGAGACGTATGGTAAATCATAAATATTTAAGATCACAAATTGATTGTATTAAATACCCAATTGTTACAGAAAAATCAGCTGGGCTATTTGAAAAAAACCAATATACATTTTTAGTTGATCGTCAAACTGATAAATATACGATTAAAACGGCTATTGAATATTTATTTAATGTAAAAGTTATTAAAGTAAATACATGTTTAATGCCAAAGAAAAAAAAGCGTTTAGGTAAATATTTTGGTTATCTACCTACATATAAGAAAGCAATTGTAAAATTGGCTCCTGATAACACAATTAATCTATTCCCAGACGTTTAATTTTTAAGAAAATTAATTAGGAAAGTAAAATTTTATGGCAATTCGAGTTTATCGTGCGTATACTCCTGGTACTAGAAATAAAGTTGTATCAGCTTTTTCAGAAATTACTCAAACAAAACCCGAAAAATCTTTAACAAAAAGAGTTCATCGTTCTAAAGGACGGAATAACCAAGGAAGAATAACAATTCGACACCGTGGTGGTGGGCATAAACGTCTTTACCGTTTTATTGATTTCAAAAGAAATAAACACAATATTGTAGCGAAAGTAATTGGTATAGAATACGATCCCAATCGTAATGCTCGTATTGCACTAGTTTCTTATACAGATGGTGAAAAAAGATACATTCTACACCCAGAATCTCTAAATGTAGGGGCTACTATTATGTCAGGGGAAGATGCACCTATTGAGATAGGTAACTCCTTACCTCTTGAAAAAATACCTCTAGGTGCTGAAATTCACAATATTGAATTACACCCTAAAAAGGGTGGACAAATTGTTAGATCAGCTGGTACATCAGCTAGAGTCTTAGCAAAAGAGTCTGATTACATAACTTTACGTTTACCCTCAAAAGAGATTCGTTTAGTTCATAAAAGTTGTTATGCTACAATTGGGCAATTAAGTAATAGCGATCACGCAAACATAACCTTAGGTAAAGCTGGTCGAAAAAGATGGCTTGGTAGACGACCTACTGTTCGTGGTAGTGTTATGAATCCATGTGACCATCCACATGGTGGTGGTGAAGGACGTTGTCCAATTGGGCGTTCTCGGCCATTAACTCCATGGGGTAAACCTGCTTTGGGAATGAAAACAAGAAAGAAAAATAAATATAGCGATATTTTTATAATAAGATCAAGAAAATAAAATTTAATAAAAAAAAAGAAAAAACAAACCTATGTCAAGATCTTTAAAGAAGGGACCGTTTGTTGCCTATCACCTATTAAAAAAGGTTGAGAAAATGAACAAAGCAAACAAAAAAGATACAATAGTTACTTGGTCAAGAGCTTCAACAATTATTCCTCCCATGTTAGGTCACACAATTTCCGTTTATAATGGTAGGCAACATGTACCTGTTTTTATTAATGAACAAGTGATTGGCCATAAACTGGGTGAATTTGTTCCTACACGAACATTTAGATCACATATTAAAAGTGATAGAAAATCAAAAAGATAAAATTTTTAATTAATTAAAAAGATGAATGAATTAAATAGAAACCAAGCAAAGGCTGTTGCAAAATATGTTCGTATATCACCTACAAAAGTCCGTAGAGTTTTAAAACAAATTCAAGGACTTTCATACAAAGAAGCACTTATGATACTGGAGTTTATGCCATATCGTTCATGTGGCCCAATATGGCAAGTGCTACACTCTGCAGCTTCAAACGCACAAAATAATTTAGGTTTAAATAAACAAAATTTGTTTATAAAAAGTGCTTTTGCAGACCAAGGACCAACACTTAAACGTTTTCGACCCCGTGCAAAAGGACGTGGCTTTAAAATTTTTAAACCAACTTGTCATATTAATATTATTGTTGAAAGTAATTAACAAATTTTAATTTTTTATTTAATTTTGAAAGAGGATTTTATTCGTGGGGCATAAAACACATCCGACAGGTTTTCGTTTAGGTATAACAAAAACCCATCAATCGTCATGGTTTTCTAACTTGAAAAACTATTCTTCTTTACTAGAAGAAGACCATAAAATTAGGACAGATTTATTGAATTTTCTAAACTCAAGAAATATCAAAAATTCTGGAATAGCAAAAATTATAATTAATAGAAATTATAAAGGTGATCAAATACAATTAGAAATACATACTGCTTTTCCTGGAATTATAGTTGGTAAATCAGGAAATACACTTGAAGAACTAAAACAACTTTTTGAAAAAACTCTTACTAGAAAGGTTGTTATTAGTCTTATTGAAATTAATGAGCCTTACAAAGAGGCTGGTCTCGTTGCTGATTACATTGTAGAACAATTAGAAAAACGTGTTCAGTTTAAGCGTGCCGTTAAAAAAGCTATTAGCTTTGCACATTCAAAAGGTCAGGTTGAAGGTATAAAGGTTCAAGTTTCTGGAAGATTAAATGGAGCTGAAATAGCAAGAAGCGAATGGTTAAGAGAAGGGCGAGTGCCCCTTCAAACTTTAAGGGCAGACATCGATTATTCTTATAAAACTGCCCAAACTATATATGGTATTTTAGGTGTTAAGGTTTGGTTATTTAAAGGTGAAATTTTCAACTAAACATATTTATTTAGGTGAAATTTTGTTATAAAAAAATTTTCATTAAAACAAAAAAAAAGATATGCTTCAACCCAAAAGAACTAAGTTTCGTAAACAACATAGAGGTAGGTTAAAAGGTAAAGCTTCTAGAGGTAATAAAATTTCGTACGGTGATTATGCTTTACAGGCTCTCGAGCCTACTTGGTTAACATCTCGTCAAATTGAGGCAACCCGTCGAACAATTACCCGTTATACAAAACGTGGCGGTAAACTTTGGATTACAGTTTTTCCTGATAAACCAGTTACTTTTCGTGCAGCTGAGTCAAGAATGGGCTCTGGAAAAGGTGCTGTAGAATATTGGGTTGCTGTTGTGAAACCGGGAAAAATTTTGTTTGAAATGAGTGGAGTACCCCTTAATTTAGCAAAAGCAGCAATGAACACCGCTTCATATAAATTACCAATTAAAACGAAATTTATTACTCGGGAGGGAAACTAAAAAATGGGTTTACCAAAAATAGAAGAAATTAAAGATCTTGATCTTGAAACAATTCAGTCTGAAATTCTTAATTTAAAAAAAGAATTATTTGAACTAAGAATGAAAAAAGGGACTCGACAGGCTTTTAAACCTCATTTGTTCAAGCACACACGTCATCGTCTAAATCAATTAATTTATCTTGAGTACCAAAAAATATTTGGTAAAACTAACCGAGTTTAATTTAATAATTAAAAAATTAGGAATCAAAAAATATGCCAGCAAAAGAGCGAGTAGGTACAGTTGTTAGCAATAAGATGGAAAAAACAATTGTTGTAGCTGTGGAAAGTCGTTATAAATCTCCTATTTATTCAAAAGTTAAACTTCGTACAAAACGTTATTTGGCGCACGACGAGTTTAATGAGTGTAATATAGGAGACCAAGTTCTTGTTCAAGAAAGAAGACCCTATAGTCGAAGAAAGAGGTGGGTTTTAATAAAAGTTATCAATAAGGAATCTTTTTCTAACTAAATAAGGATTTTATAGTAAATTATGATACAAACACAAACATTATTAACTGTTGCTGATAATACGGGTGCAAAGAAAATCATGTGCATTCGGGTTTTAGGTGGAAACCGTAGTTATGCTACTGTTGGGGATATTATTATTGGTGTTGTTAAAGACGCAATTCCAAACATGGCAACAAAACGGTCTGATATCATCCGCGCAGTTGTTGTAAGAACACGCAAAACTATTAGAAGAAAAGATGGGTTAAGTATAAGATTTGATGATAATGCTGCTGTAATTATCAATAATGATAATAACCCAAAGGGAACTAGGGTTTTTGGGCCGATTGCAAGAGAAATTCGTGATAAAGATTTTACAAAAATTGTTTCTTTAGCTGCTGAGGTTGTTTAAATGAAAAAAAATTTTAAGTATAAAAAACAGTCAATTAAAATTGGCGATTTTGTTGAAATTATTGCAGGAAACGAAAAAACAAAACAAGGAAAAGTAAAAGCTGTTTTGAAAAAAGACCAAAAGATTATTGTTGAGGGAATCAATACACGGTTTAGACATATTAAACCACAACGTCAGGGAGAAACAGGAAAAATTAAACAGTTTGAAGCTCCCATTCATATTTCTAATGTAAAAAAAATAACAAATTAATTTAATTTTTTTCTTGAAAAAAATCTAGAAATTTTAATAAAAAATTAGACTTTTATGACTCAACCTTTAAAAGAAAAATATAAAAATGAAGTTATACCTAACTTAATAAAAGAATTTGAATATAAAAATATTCACCAAGTACCAAAATTATTAAAAATTCAAGTTAACCGAGGGCTTGGTGCTGCAGCCTCAAATAACTCTACTTTACAACAAACTGTAGAAGAGATTCGGATGGTTACAGGGCAACAACCAGTTATTACAAGTGCAAAAAAATCAATAGCGGGTTTTAAAATACGTGAAAAACAACCACTTGGGGTAACAGTTACACTGCGCGGTAATTATATGTTTTCTTTTTTAGAGCGTTTAATTAATTTAGTTTTGCCTAGAATCCGTGATTTTAGTGGATTAAGCCCCAATGGTTTTGATCAGCACGGAAATTATAATTTTGGTTTAAAAACACAATTAGTTTTTCCAGAAATTAGTTATGAAAGCGTTGATCAACCAAGAGGTTTTAACATAACTCTTGTTACAAGTGCAAAAACAAAAATGGAAGGTCTTAGTTTATTAAAAAATTATGGCTTCCCATTTAAAAACAATTAAATTTAAATTTAAGGGAAAGTTTTAAATGGTAAATGATACTATTTCAGATTTTATTACACGAATAAGAAATGCAATACTTGTGCGTCATAAAATTGTACAAGCACCTGCAACTAAAATGACAATTGCAATTACAAAAATTCTTAAAGCTGAAGGATTTATTGAAGATTTTGAAATTTTTGAAAACCAATCAAACAAATATTTATTAATTTTTTTAAAATACAAAGATCGTGGTCGAAAGCCTGGTATTAATTTTCTAAAGAGAATAAGTAAACCTGGCCGTAGAATTTATGTAAACAAAAAAAACCTTCCTCAAACAATTGGCAGTTTTGGTATAGCTATTATGTCTACTTCAAGTGGAATTATGACAGATAAGAAAGCACGTTTATCAAATATTGGCGGGGAAGTTTTATTATATATATATTAATAATAGTGAGAGGTTTATAATGTCTTTGCGTAGAAAACGAATTTCTATCCCGCCCAAAGTTAATGCTATATTAACAGATAATACTCTTAAACTTGAAGGACCTAAAGGAAAGTTAGATTTAGAAATTCCTAATCTTGTTTCTGTGAGTATAAATGATCAGATAATTAGTGTTGACCCAGTAAATAAAACCTTGAAGAAATCCAAAAGTTTAGCAGGTTTAATTTGTAAAGAAATTTCTAATAATCTTATTGGTGTTGTTAAAAACATTGAATATAGACTAGAATTAAGAGGCGTGGGTTATCGTGCTCAGGTTAAGGGTAATCAACTTGAATTATCACTTGGTTATAGTCATCCTAATATCATTGATATTTCATCAGATTTAAAAGTATCAGTTGAAGCAAATACTGAAATAATTATTGAAGGAATAAGTAAGAGTGCCGTTGGTTCACTAGCGGCTAAAATTCGTCGTTTGAGACCACCAGAGCCTTATAAAGGAAAAGGTGTTTTTTATAAAGGTGAAAAAATTATTCTTAAACCAGGTAAATCAGGGAAAAAATAGTATATGAAATCAAAAGGAAAGAAAAAAATTATAGGAACAGCAGAAAAACCACGTCTGTGTGTTTTTAGATCTAATCAACATATATATGCACAAGTTATTGATGATACTAAGTCTTCAACACTTGTTTCTTGTTCAACTTTAGATCTTGAAATTCGTGAACAATCAGAAATTGGAAGAACTTGTAAAACTTCGGAGCTCGTTGGACTTGTACTAGGAAAACGTTTGATAGAAAAAAATATTAAAACAGTTGTTTTTGATAAGAGAAATAAACCGTACCACGGTCGAATTAAAGCTTTGGCAGAAGGTGTTAGAAAAGCAGGTTTAATATTTTAAATATTCAATTAATTATTAATAAAAATTTTAGCATAATAAAATTGTATGACAGAAGCTAATAAAACAAAGAAAATTAAAAATCAACGTAGGCCTAAAAAAAAGCGTGATTTAGCAGAAAAAGTTAATCACAAAGTTGTTCAAATAAAACGTGTTTCTAAAGTTGTTAAGGGGGGTAAAAAATTAAGTTTTAGAGCCGTTGTTGTTGTAGGAATTGAGGGTCGTACAGGTCTCGTTGGTATCGGGTCAGGTAAAGCAGATGATGTTACTAACGCAATTAACAAAGCTGTTGCAAAAGGTAAGAAAAATATAATCAGTATACCTATAACTAAAAACGAAACAATTCCACACTCAGTAGAAGGTATTTTTGGTTCATGCAATATAATAATTCGTCCATCTGCACCTGGTTCTGGTGTAATTGCTGGGAGTTCGATTAGAACTGTTTTAGAAGTTGCGGGTATTCGTAATGTGTTGGCAAAACAACTTGGTTCTAATAATTTATTGAATAATGCAAAAGCGACAATAAATGGTCTTAGTCAATTAAAAACTATTTCACAAGTAGCAAAAGACAGAGATATAGCTGTAGATTTATTATATTAAAATTAAATACTTTTAGTTAAAATTTTAAAAGAAGAAGGTTACGTTTATGTCTTTAGAAGAAAATAAAAACCCATTTATTAAAGAACTTGACTTTTATGAATTAAATGAAAAACAAATAAAAGCTTTTTCAAAAGATAATGAAACAAAGACTATATTAACAGAATCAGCTCGTAAAAAACTTATTACGACTTGTATATTGATTTTTTTAATTAGATTGGGAACATATATTCCTTTACCTCAAATTGATAAAAACGCCTTTACTGGGATTGGGGAATCAAGTTTATCAGTTACGAACATAATAAATAATTTTTCTGGGTTAAATCAACTCCCAAGTTTATTTTCTTTAGGTATTGGGCCAAGTATAAATGCATCAATTATAATGCAATTAATTTTAGCGATAAACCCAAAATTAAAAAAGCTTCAAAGGGAAGAAGGTGAAGTTGGGAGAAGAAAGGTTGCTCAATATACACGTTACCTTACACTTGTTTTATCTATTGTACAAAGTCTTTTTTTAACTTTTTCCCTTCGCTCTTTCATATTTGATTTTGGTTTTAATAAAGTACTGGAAATTTCATGTCTTCTAACTGCAGGTTCCATGATTGTTTTGTGGATTAGTGAAATTATTACAAAGAGTGGTATAACAAATGGGTCGTCTTTACTAGTTTTTTTAAATATAATTGGTAACACCCCCCAACAATTTAAAGCATCACTTCCATATATTAATTTCTCACAAGCTATATTAATTATAACAACATTAATTATAACAATTGCTGGTGTTATTGTATTAGAACAATCAATAAGGTTTATACCTATAATAACCTCAAAAATATCGATGCAAGATCCAGAAACGGGTTTGAAAAAGAAAAAAACTTATTTTCCTTTTCGTTTAAATCAGGCAGGAGTTATGCCAATTGTTTTTGCTTCATACTTATTACCTGTATTGGCTTCATTTGGCTCATTTATTATATTAAAATTTAATAATCTTAACATCTTGCCTTTTTCAATTAATTTCCCAAGTTTATTGAATCAAGTTTTTTATTTTGGTTTTGAATTCTTTTTAATTTCACTATTTACTAGTTTTTATTCTGTACTAGTAATTGATCCAAAAGACGTTTCAGAAGATTTGCAAAAGGCCGCTTTTTTTATACCAGGAATTAGGCCTGGCCAACAAACATATCAATACTTAGATAAAATGTTTCGACGTCAAGCATTAATTGGTGGTTTTATTTTGGCAACTAATGCTGTTTTATTAAATTTTGTAGGTTTGACTATAAAATTACCAGTACTTCAAGGAATCGGTATAGGATCACAAATCATTATTGTTGGTGTTACAATTGAAGTGGTTCGAAAAATTCGGGCACTTATGATATCTGATGTTTATAAAAAATATTTAAAATCCGAAAATTAATTTAAAAATTTATAAAAACAAAAATATAATGAAAGTTCGACCATCTGTTCGTAAAATGTGTGATAAATGCAGAGTTATTCGTAGATATCGTAAAGTAATGGTTGTTTGTGTTAACCCTAAACATAAACAACGCCAAGGGTAAAATTTTAGGGTCAATTTATTTATATTTAATTAAGGAGAATTTCAAGTGGTAAGAATCGCGGGAGTTGACTTGCCTTCTCAAAAAAAAATTTTATATGCTTTAACAGCAATTTATGGTATTGGTTTAAAAACCTCGGAAAAAATTCTAAATAAAGCGGAAGTTGATAGTAATATTCGCACGTATGAATTGAGTGATGAATCAGTTACCAAAATTCGTTCTGTTTTAGAAGAAGGTTTTACAATTGAGGGTGATTTAAGAAGACTTACTAGTTTAAACATTAATAGATTAATCAGTATAAATTGTTTTAAAGGACGCCGTCATCGTCAAGGTTTACCACTTCGTGGACAAAGAACTAGAACAAATGCTCGAACAAGACGAGGTAGCAAAAAAACAATGCCGGGTAAGAAAAAATAAGTTTTTAAAAATTTTTATAAAAGGAAATTAGATAAAACCAAATAATTTTTATGGTTAAACAAACAAAAAAGAAGAAAGTAAAAAAAAATGTTATTGTTGGTGTTGTTCATATTCAAGCAACCTTTAATAATACAATTGTCACTATTACTGATTTAGGTGGTAATACATTATCTTGGGGTTCTGCTGGCGCCGTTGGTTTTAAAGGAGCTAGAAAGGGAACACCTTTTGCAGCTCAACTTGCAGCAGAAAAAGCAGCTTTGCAAGCAAGCGAGTATGGGCTTAAAAAAGTCGAAGTTGTAGTAAAAGGACAAGGTTCTGGTAGAGAAACAGCCGTCAGAGCTTTACAAAAAAATGGAATTGAAATTGTATCCATTACAGATATAACGCCTGTTCCTTTTAACGGTTGTCGACCACCGAAACGTCGTAGAGTATAAACTACTCTTTAGTTTTTTAGAACAAAGGTATATACAATGCTTTATAAAATTGATTGTGTAGAGTTAAAAACAAATAGTTTTAATGAACAATATGGTAAATTTATCTTTGAGCCCTTAGATATTGGACAAGGTATAACTATAGGGAATTCTCTTCGTCGTATTTTATTGTCAGACTTAACGGGTATTGCAATTGTTGCAATTAGAATTGCTGGGATTAACAACGAGTTTTGTGTTTTACCTGGTGTTCGAGAAGATATTTTAGAAATAATTTTAAATTTAAAAGAAGTTGTATTAAAGGGTAACATTGATAAACCTGTTTTAGGTCGATTAAAAATTCAAGGTCCAGCCTTAATAAGTGCAGATTCTATAAAATTTTCTGAAATTAGTGTTGTAAATCCCAATCAATATATTGCAACAATTTCTGATAACTCTGTTATTGAAATGGAATTTAAAGTAGATAAAGGTAAAAACTATCGTTTAAATGATTTTGAAGAGCATTCGGATTCTAGCGATTTTCTACAAGTTGATGCTATTTTTATGCCCGTTATTAAAGCAAGCTATGCAATTGAGCAAATTGATTTGAATTCAAAGACAAGTAAAGAACGGTTAATTTTTGAATTATGGACAAATGGTAGTATCTCGCCTTCTGAAGCTTTATTTTCAGCAGGCAAAATTTTTCAGAATTTATTTCAGCCACTTAATAATCAGAGTTTTCAAGCAGTTTGTTCAAAACCTTCGGATAAAGAGAAAAAACTTAATGAAATTCCAATTGAAGAACTTGTTTTATCTGCGCGAGCTTACAACGGACTAAAACGAGCACAGATTCATTATGTCGGTGATTTAATTAAATACTCATTAAATGATTTGAAAGAGATAAAGAATTTTGGTCAAAAATCAATTGAAGAAGTTGTTTCTTCCTTAAAAACACTTTGGGGAATTAATTTAGCATAGGCCAAAAACTCTTTTATTTTAAAAACAAAAACATAAAAATTTTACACGTTGGTTTTGCGTATAGTGTTTAATTTCGAATAATTTAACTTTAACAAAGGAAAAACTTATATGAAGGAAACATTTGTTCCCTCAAAAGCATTTGTACGTAAAAAATGGTATGTTATTGATGCTAAAGACCAAAATTTAGGGAGATTAGCAACTGAAGTTGCTAGTTTTTTACGAGGAAAATATAAACCGTACTTTACTCCTTATTTAGATACAGGAGATTATATTATTGTTATAAATGCAGATAAAATTAAAGTAACGGGAAATAAAAAACTTGAAAAGTTATATAGACACCATTCAGGTCGACCTGGTGGAATGAAAATTGAGACTTTTGAAAAACTACAAGCACGAATACCAGAGCGGATTATTGAAAAATCTGTTAAGGGTATGTTACCAAAAGGGGCCCTTGGACGTGAAGTTTTTAGAAAACTTTATGTTTATTCTAATGATTCACACCCACATCAGGCTCAAAAACCTGAAAAAATAACACTATAAATTTTTATTTTAAATTTCTTATTATGAGCACTAAAACTCAATTGATTTCTCAAGGTATAGGCAGAAGAAAAAAAGCAACAGCTACAGTCTCACTTTTTCTTGGGACTGGCAATTTGTCAATAAACGATGAAAATGCAGAAAAATATTTCCAATACAATTTAACATATTTAAGTTCAATTGAAGCACCGCTTAAAAAATTAGAACTTGATAAAGAATATGATATTATTGTAAAAGTTTTAGGAGGAGGATTAACGGGTCAAGCAGAGGCAGTTCGATTAGGTATTGCACGCGCATTATGTAAAATTAAGATAGAAAACCGTTCCCCGTTAAAAAGGGAGGGGTTTTTAAGTTGTGATTCAAGAGTTAAAGAACGTAAAAAATATGGTTTAAAAAAGGCGCGAAAAGCATCCCAATTCTCAAAACGATAAGTTTTATTAAAAATTTTTACTTGAAATATTATGCCAAAAAAAGATATTCACCCTCAGTGGTTTACAGATACTAAGGTTTATTGTGATAGTCAACTAATAATGACAACGAGTTCTACAAAACCTGAATTAAAAGTAGATATTTGGTCAGGAAACCACCCTTTTTATACAGGAACACAAAGAATTATTGATAGTGAAGGAAGAGTTGAACGATTTTTCAGAAAATATAACCTAAATAAAGAAGACTAAATTTTAAAAGCTTTTTCTATAAAAATTAACGTAAAAATATTCGTATGCCTACAATTCAACAACTAGTTCGTACAAGAAGACAAGTTATAAAACAAAAAACAAAATCACCTGCTTTACAGGGTTGTCCTCAAAGAAGAGGGGTTTGTACTCGAGTTTATACAACAACTCCTAAAAAACCTAACTCAGCTATTCGAAAAGTGGCTCGAGTAAGATTAACCTCAGGGTTTGAGGTTACTGCTTATATTCCTGGAATTGGTCATAATTTACAAGAACACTCAGTTGTTTTGGTTAGAGGTGGCAGGGTTAAAGACTTACCCGGGGTACGTTACCATATTATTCGTGGTGCTTTAGATAGTGTTGGTGTTAAAGACCGTTTCCAAGGTAGATCAAAATATGGTGTTAAAAAACCTACAAAAAAATAATTAAATAAAAAACTTATGTCTAGACGTAATATTAGTAGAAAAAATTTTCCAAACGCCGATTCAATTTATGGAAGTTTCATTGTAAGTTTATTAACTGCACGAATCATTAAAAGTGGGAAAAAAAGTTTAGCTCAACGCATCATTAAAGATGTTTTTGATTTAATTGAAAATAGGACAGGTTCAGACCCAATAGAAGTTTTTGAGAAAGCTGTAAAAAATACAACACCTATTGTAGAAGTAAAAGCATGCCGTGTTGGTGGTTCAACTTACCAGGTTCCTATTGAAGTATCTGGTTTTCGTGGAACAAATCTTTCTCTAAGATGGATTGTAAAAGCTGCAAAATCGAGATCAGGAAAAACATTTGCTATAAAATTAGCCAATGAAATTGTTGATGCTTCAAATTTAACAGGTAGTGCAATTCGTAAAAAAGAAGAAACGCACAAAATGGCTGAAGCAAACAAAGCCTTTGCTCATTTCCGTTATTAAGTATAAAATTAAAAAAGCCGCCAAAAGCATTTAAAAAAACTGTCTAGAATAACAATATTAATTATGGCTCGTGAAAAGTTTGAAAGAAATAAGACACACGTAAATATCGGGACTATTGGTCACGTAGACCACGGTAAAACAACATTAACAGCAGCAATTACAGCAACGCTTTCGTTATTAGGCGATAGTGTTGTGGCAAAAAAATATGACGAGATTGATGCAGCTCCAGAAGAAAGGGCTCGAGGTATCACTATTAATACTGCACACGTTGAGTATGAAACAGAAAGCCGCCACTATGCGCACGTAGATTGTCCAGGTCACGCTGACTATGTTAAAAATATGATTACAGGTGCAGCCCAAATGGATGGTGCAATTTTAGTCGTATCTGCTGCTGATGGTCCAATGCCACAGACACGTGAACATATTTTATTAGCAAAACAAGTTGGTGTTCCACATATTGTTGTATTTTTAAACAAAGAAGACCAAGTTGATGATGAAGAATTACTTGGATTAGTTGAGCTTGAAGTACGTGAATTACTTTCAAACTATGATTTTCCTGGTGATGATATCCCTTGTATTCCAGGATCAGCACTTCAAGCACTTCAGGTTATTGCTGAAAACCCAAGTATAGGGAGAGGCGATGATAAATGGGTTGACAAAATTTTTGAACTAATGGATGCTGTAGATGACTATATTCCAGCTCCAGAAAGAGATGTAGATAAAACTTTCTTAATGGCTATTGAGGATGTTTTCTCTATCACAGGACGTGGTACTGTTGCTACAGGAAGAATTGAAAGGGGTGTTGTTAAAGTGGGTGAAACTGTCCAAATTGTTGGTTTAGGTGAAACACGTGAAACAACAGTAACTGGTATTGAGATGTTCCAAAAAACTCTTGATGAAGGTATGGCTGGTGACAATGTGGGAATTTTATTACGTGGTGTTCAGAAGGAAGACATTGAACGTGGTATGGTTTTAGCACAACCAGGTACAATTAGCCCACATACAAACTTTGAATCTGAAGTATACGTTTTAACTAAGGAAGAAGGTGGTAGACATACACCATTCTTTGCTGGTTATAGACCACAATTTTATGTAAGAACAACAGATGTAACTGGGAAAATTACTCAGTTCACAGCTGATGACGGTTCAATTGTAGAAATGGTAATGCCGGGTGACCGAATTAAAATGACTGCTGAATTAATTTCTCCGATTGCTATTGAATCAGGAATGAGGTTTGCAATTCGTGAGGGTGGTAGAACAATTGGGGCTGGTGTTGTTTCTCAAATTATTGAATAATGTTTATTAGAATTAACCAGATTAGCTTTAAAAAATGGTAGTAAATAAAAAAATCCATAAAATTCGTGTTCGAATCCAAGCATTTGAGTCAAAAACATTAAATACTTGTTGTCAAAAAATTATTTCAGCTGTAGAACAAACAAATTCATTAGTTAAGGGGCCTATTCCAATGCCGACAAAACGAAGAATTTATTGTGTATTAAGATCTCCTCATGTTGATAAAGATTCACGAGAACATTTTGAGATTCGTATTCATAAAAAAATCTTAGATATTTATACGACATCGAATGCTTCTTTTTTAAAACTCCAAATGCCAACAGGTGCTTTTTTTGATATTAAACATATTAATTAGAACCTTTTAATATTCTTAACCTATGATATATTTTAGTATAAAAATATATCATAGGTTAAGAATATTAAAAGGTTCTAATTAATATGTTTAATATCAAAAAACTAAAAATGTTTTGCGAAAATCGTTTTTTTTTTTTAAACTATTCTATAATATATATTAAACCTTGTAGAGTACAACATTGAAAAAATCTTTCTTTAGTACGATTATTCAACTAACT
>Ga0066830_10000015_pt1 | contig 27187 bp, 47 predicted proteins | sample ETNtaG_20_FD_65499 | JGI IMG/M metagenome (GOLD analysis project Ga0066830, IMG submission 65499) | Marine microbial and viral communities from oxygen minimum zone, Eastern Pacific Ocean - ETNP201306PF45B | ecosystem: Environmental > Aquatic > Marine > Oceanic | place: Pacific Ocean: Eastern...
CGGGCGGGGGAGGCGACCCCCGACTCGTCGCGATTCCCCTCGGATCGCTCCCACCTACCGAGCGGTGCTCAGTGGGCGCCCCGGAACGCCCTCTCGCCGTTTGAGCGCTCTCCCGGAAGGGCACCTTTTTGCCTTACATTCTCCTCGCCGAGCCTTAATTTAATTAAAAAAAGATGTCACCTTTTAATGTTTGCACTTTTTACAGCTACAGGATCCCCCGCAACCCATCTTCTACAATACCAAATATAATAAAAATATAAAAAAGAAAAATGGGAAAGGGAGTGCAAACAGTGAGGCAAAGGCATGATGGAGGACGGAGGCTGCTGTTCGGGAACAAAGAATAGCAGAAAGCGAAGCGGCGGGCGGCGGCGGATCGGCCGTGGTACGAGCACAACGTAGGAAGCCACCCCGTCAAGCTGGCGCACTGCTCGCGTGCTCTCAAGAACGCGACTCCCTCACAGAAGAAGAAAGCCGAGGCGTTCGGCACCAGGGGACCGAGAAGCAAGCCCTTCGTCAGGAATCCAAACGTTCGCTCACCCATGATGGATTTCAAATGATCGAGGATTCTGAGTATAAAATTTGAAAATAAAAAGGGAAAATGGGTGCAGCTAGACGAGGCAGGCGCGGTGTGTCGCGCGCGGATGTGCGGCTCGGAAACACGCGCGTGCGGCGCGTCCATCGGTTCGCGAGTTCACATAAGACGCTCGTGAAGCGCCGAGGCGCGCGGGAAGTTAACTTCACTTTGCGCGGGGTTGTGCGTCCAAAAGGTGCCCGTACCCCGCCATAAATTTCGAATTAATAGGGGCTGCGAGAGATGCTGAAGAGAGCGCGTCTCGAAGCGCTCAAACCGTACACTCGCGTCGCACCGTAGGTGTTCGCCGCTTCTCGCCGCACGTTCGGCGGGCTACATTAGAACGTGCGTGTGACGCTGCGGTACCCGACCGGACGAACGAGGAGCCTCAAAGGCGCGAACAAAGTGTTGACGGTCGTTCTCGACACGGGTGTATCTTTCCTGCGAAATATCAAACCTAACGTTTTCAAGGGAGCTTTGATGCGTGCGCTCATGGAGGGTGAAACGAGCAACTATCTGACGCCGCCCGCGGGATCGGCGCGCGCACTGGACGTGCTCGACGCGGCAGAGATCCTGCAACTCGACGTCTTTTCGCATCCGCACGGGGCCACGGAGCGGGTCGTGCTGCGCGACCCGGGCACCGCCTCTGCGACGCTGTCACGCGAACAGATCGCTTTGTTTCGGCGCGGGGCAGCTAAGGAGCCGCGCGCGGGACTTTCCATGGCGACGCTCGGCGCGCCTGGGTACGAGCACAGTGCGAACTTCTCGTCGTAGGGCCGCAGCATCGTGATCTTCGACGACATTGCGCTGTGCCTGTACGAGGCGCTCGAGATAGCGCGCACAGACGGAGCTGTGTTGACCGCTGCGCGCAAGAACAAAACACTCCTGCGGCACGAGCTCCTCGAACGCCTTGAAGAGTACAGGCGTGAGCGACCTGAGTTGTACACTGCGCTAGCGTGTGGAAACGTTATCCAAGGTATCAAACTTTATAACGAGATTTTCAACTTGCGCATACAGTACGTCAACACGGTAGACACGCCCGAGGTGTCACGCGAACAGTGCGCGGCCGCCCTCGATGCGAAGGCATGGATCGTCGCGTATGGAATGAGTCACGCTTTTGCCGTGAGTCCGACACACGCCGCCGACTTCACCGCGACGCTGCACTCACTGCACACGAACAACTTCAAGTACAAGGACTGGTACGCTTTTCACGTCAAATAAGCCGTGCCTGAGGCGTACAAGGCACGCGCGTGTGCTAAATATATAAAGCAGATCGCCTGCTAGAAGGGATGGCCCACGCACTACTCACAGTCACTCTCCGAGTACACTGCCGTGGCTTCGACGCAGCTAGCCGACTAGCGATGGTCCGAGCAGGCGTAGAGGCGTGTGCTCGACGCGGGAACCACGACCGCCTTCGAAGAAGACCCACGCCGCTACATGGTTTGGCAGATATACACGCACTTCAAGGACAAATTTGCTACGGGTGAGAATGTCGACAACATGCTGCGGATTGCCGGTGCTGTCGAACGTGTTACGTGGAAATGCGCTATGAAACGCTACTTTGGCGCCTTCGAGGACGATCCGCTGCGCTTTCTGGCACGCGTTAACTTGCGGCTCGAAAGCATAGAGCGAAAGTACGGGTTGCTCGGCGTCGACATTGAAAGCATGAAAATGAATGAGGGACAACTGGACGTGCTCGGGAACCAGCAACCCATCTACATTCACGCGTACGGCGTGCTGCTGACGCGCAGCGCGCGACCGGGGCACCGCACGGCACCGCAGCGCATCTTCGTAGACGAGGGCTTCTGGGGCACGGATTGCGTGTACAAGTTCTTTCAGTTCATGATCAAGCACGAAGCACTCGTGACGCCCGACGAGGTGACCGGGAAAGAGACGAAACTGTACCAGCGCGGCGCGCGGCTCTTCAAGGACGACAAGGTTTACCGCTTCTAGAACTACATATGCGCGCACAACGGAATGGGGTACGACTTCGTCCTCATGATCAACGAAATGAGCAAGTTGATGCACCTCGACATAGTGGGTGATATACGCAACATGAAGCAAATCAAGCTCGGCTCGGTGACTTTTTGCGACACGGCGACGTACTACCATGATCGCCTCGAGACGCTCGCGAGCGCCTTCGGTTGCTCGCACCGGAAGTCGAGCTACGATTGCGCAAAACTAACGCAGCGGTACTTCGAGACGGAGCTGTAGCAGCAGTGTGGGGAAGAGGAGCGCGCTGACGTGGTTCTGTACTGCCGCAATGATGCGGCTGCCGTGTTCGAGATCATGCAAAGTGTTATGCAGACGCGCGCGTCGTAGAACTTCAACCGGCTTGGCTATCTGAAGGGACCGCCGATACAACCGACGATAAGTGCTGACGCGATGTACATTTTCGTGAACAAGTTCAACGAGTATTCCGTCTACAACCGGGACACGCGGCATCTGCACGCCGAGCGATTGAGCTACTCGGGTGGGTACTGCGAGGTGCAAAAACCGCTGATAAAAAATGGTGTTTTCATTGACATTACGAGCTCGTACCCAGCCGTCATGAGCGGTAACGGCATGCCGACGCGGCCGAGGCGCTTTGAAATGCACGCGCGTGCGTGATGGTACGGCGCGGATCCCCCCGCGGAGGTGGCTGATGACATCGAGCTCTGCGACATATCAGCACTGCCGAACACGACGCTGTGCTACATTTCGCGCTTCGTGTTTCCTAAAACATGCAACATTCCGCCCATTCCGGTGCGCTTCGAAGACTCGACGGTCAACGTGCGCGAGTTCACGTGCCAGCCCTCAGGCGGCGAAGACGATATATCATGGCTCACGCCGCCCGGGCGCGACTCGGGCGGCACATTTCCCGCGGAGTATCTCAACACGCTGTGCTTCGTCTGGGCTGTAAACCTCAAGGCCTACATGGCGATGTTCGGTCTTCAGTTTGCTCTCGTGGGTTTTGTTACCTACAGTGCTGAACCGCTATTCACGACGTTTATCGATGAAATGCACGCGCAGCGCACGCGGGCCAAACAGGAAGAGAAATTATACGTTGCAATTGCGGAGCGCTCCGCTCCGTTGAATACGAGTGTACTCGAGCGGACGCCCGAGGCGCGTGCTGTGTTGAAGTTGCGTGCCATAATCGAGGGTGTAAATAAGAAGAATGAGGAGTTGGCAGAGCCGATCTTCACGCGTGACGAAGCCGCCACCGTTTTCCGCAACAAGTCGCTTGCGGTGTTGTACAACGCAGCTTACGCTGCAGGCACGACAAAGCGGCCCGTGGTGGCTTTCGACGACGGTGAGCTGTGCTTCGACGCGCTGAAGATGCACAAGACGCTGTTCAGCGTCGACGATTCGAGCACGACTGCGTGCTATCAACATGTTTCCGGCTTGCCAGGGTGCGAGGACGAGGGAAAACGGTTGTGTCGGTAGGCGCGTGAAAACGACGCCGCATAAGCGAACAAAATATGCGAGTTGCTTGCGGCGCGCCAATTTGATGCGTTGTTTGCGGTGATCCTCAAGACCCTCGCGGCGAGCGCTTACGCGCGCATCACGTTCTACAAGAACCTCATGAATTCACTTTCGGGCAAATTCGGGCAGAAACCGTACGACAAGGTGCACTACCTCGACCAGCAGAGCACGTGCGATATAGCGAACCTGTACAAGTACTTTGGCTACGAGCTCGTGAGCCTGAAAACGGTGCCGAGTACCGAGAACGGCGACCTGTGGGAATCCAAATTCTCAAACGGGCACGAAATGAAGACGAACTCGGGCGTGTGCGTACGCTTGATCAGCTACGTGACATCGCTCGCGCGACTGAACTTGCATACCATTGCGCACACGGTCGTGACGGCACAGCCAACTATGCAGCCTGTGTATTGCGACACAGATTCGTACCTATTCGAACTACCCGATACCATGTTCTCGACGTCGCACATGGTCGATGTGGAGCGGCTGCGCATGCGAATAAAGGATGGCGACGGTGACGACGAATGCGCAGCGCGTCTTGTCAACTCGTTCAAAGAGTGCCCGGGTGTGCGTGCGCTCGAAGAAATGCAGATACCATGCCCGCAGCGCCTCGGGAATAACGAGACCTGGTCGGCCGAGGGGGACACACCCCTCATCGATGCCGAGCGGCTCGGGTCGTGCAAGATCGAACACTTCGTCATGGAGGGTATCTTCATGGGCAAGAAAATGTACGGCTTGTTTGCGCTTGACGTCGCGCGAAGCGGCTCGCAGTGGAAGAAACTAGGAAAGATGAAAGGCGTGCATCGCGATAAGGTGCGCTACGAGGATCTCGAGATGATGCGCGACGCGTTTCTCGCACAGCACAAGACCTGGGACGACGAGGCGCAGGTGGCGCGCGCTGGCGTCGTTCGCGTCAAGCAAACCATTTTTTAGCGCTTACAGACGGGAATGAGCGTACATGACGAGGTTAAGTTTATCACACCGACACTCATCAAGCGGTAATACCTGCACGGTGCGTGATAGGGTCGTGTCGCGAGTCGTCCTTTTCTGAATGTGAACGCGTTCGCTGCCGCGCGCGCAGCTGCGGAGATGATGCGAGTGGGGTAAAAAGAGGCACACCGAGTGGCGGCGGGCGGCGCGGAAAGCGTGCGAACGACTGACGCAAATTTTTGCATGTTCAATGACCTCAATGCCGCCGCTCGGCGCAAGGGCACAGGTTTTCGGACTCTACAACAGCAGGACACCGTCGACTTCGTGCTGGACGCGGCCGCGCCTGAATACAACTGGACCGACACGTTCATAGACCGCAAACTTTCCTTCATCAAGGATAGGGTACATGCGCTGCGCACTGCTTTGTATCGAGTGCGCGATCTCAGCCAACTTTCGGCGGGTGACGTTGCGTGCCTCGTCAGGAACATGCAGCACGACCCGCTCGCGCAGAAGTTCTTCCGCGCGGCACCCCTCGCGGATTTCGCACGGAACATTGTCATAGTCAAGCACCTCTCTGCGTCGAAGTACCTCCGCGTTTTCGCACAACGCTTCTTGACCTCTTCGGAGGTGCGAGCGCGCGACTTGACCGACGTGCGCAAGAAGCGCGAAGCTAGCCACGAGCTCGTCGTGAAAGTAATGGCTATCGCGGCCGCTGCCGCGCGTTCCGCGTTGGAACAGCGTGGCGTCGCGCTGCGCGAGAACTCGTTGTTGTGCGCGACGGACGACCCTAACGCTGAGTGCTGCTAGTGGCACTACCTCGATCAAGCGAAGAAAAGCGAGCTCCTCGCGGCAAACGAAAAACGGAGCACAAAATACGCGCTGCAAACCACCGCGGTGAAACTCTAAGAAAGTGATCTTCCGCGGATTGTCGACGAGATACGGCGGCGCATGTACGAATACTAGTCGTGGTCGCGCACGCAAGTCGGAGCCGAAGCGCTTCGCGCGCGCTTTGACGCTTTGAAACAGCAACTTGAAGAGCAACATGGGAAAAAGTTCTGCGCGCGCTGGTGCTGGACAAAATGGACCGTAATGCTGCTCAACGTGCCGCAGCTGTGGGACGCTCAGTAGAGACGCCTGCGTTTCAAAACACGATTTCGCCCGCTGCTGTACTACGTAGCAAAAGCATTTCTCGCACGCGCATGCCCCGTGGCGCTGCCACCCACGTTTCAACACGCCGCGAGTTAATCATAAAAAAAAACGACCACGATGAACAGCTAGCCGCCACGTGAAGTTGACCCCGGCTTGTTGATGGGGAAAGCTGACCTCGGAATCAACGAAGAGATAGCCGTTTTGTTACAGGAGGCGCGTGCGGAAATCGCGGCGAGCGAAGACGTCGAAATGCGCGTACTCGATGTGGACGACGAAGAAATTCCGGTCCCACCGCTCGTGCGCGAAAGCGGAACGGTGAATGAGAACTTCGCCGACCGCCGACCGTAGTGATGATGATTTGTTATTAATTCTCTGCGCATTCTTATATATTTCAAACAAAGTCATAGAGGCCGAAGCGCAGCTGCACGACCCACGGTGTAATGAAAGTCGAAATTTCTTCGAAGTTGTCGTCGTAGAACTCCACCGCGAGGTTCTGGAAGTTTGCGGCCGTCCCTGAGTAGAGGCGCAGTGTGCTCGTGGTCGCTGCGGGCGCGGCCGTCGCGAGCGTTCCGAATGTTCCAGGAACGGCGATGATCTTCACGATACCGCGCGGCATCCCGTTGATCGAAATCTGGCTGTTGAAGGCGGGCAGCACGACGAAGACATTCTGCGTGCGTATATGCACCGCAGCGACGGGGCTAACCGCGTGTAGTGTGTATTTTTGTATATCTTGCAAGAAAGCAGCGCCGTTCGGATGCCATAAGGGTGCGGTGTACGTACCGGGAAAGCGACTAAACGTTGAAGGACAACGGAAAATATCGCTGAACACGTGCGTCATGTTTGCACCGCTTTACATACCCAAAAAAAGAGCGACGCGCGCCGCCTCGGCCGGTGTTGTGCTGCCCGCGTCGACACGCAGCGAAAACTCGAGCCGATGGGGAAAAAATTCCATGTCGCCGTCAGGTGCGACACTCGCTGCGCCCGCGACAGTGCCACCCGTGGGTAGCTGTACGCGCCATGCGTTCCACAGCGCGACAAATGTCGCGTTCGGTCGGCACTCCCACTGCAGGTGCCCGTTGGCCGCAAACGAAAACACCGTGCATTCGTCCGAGAAGAGGTATTGCAGCGGCTCGAGCGGTGTGTGGCTCACCCACGAGTCGAACACGGCGTTCGGCTGCTGTTCCTCACCCAGCGCAAACTGCGCGCGCATTATCTTGGGTAGCTCGACCGTGCTGTAATCCTTCACGCTCGCGCGAAGCCACTCTATCACGGTTCCTTGTGTATAGTATCCGTCGGGAATCGTGTAGGCTCGTTCTGTCAACGCTACTGTTTACGCCGGGTACACCAATTTAGGAAAGCGGGACACAATATTCGTCCCCTGTGGCGGCGAGGCTTGGGTCCACGATGCTATGCCCGCGTTTTGCTGGTCTACCGCGAACGTAGCCGACGTCATAGGTGGACCACTTGAGAGGCCTGTGTGCACATATTTGTCCGTGTGCCTGTAAAAACACTGATAGCTGATCATAACTCGGGCCCCGCGTTCGAGTGTTTTGAACGTGTTCGGCACGTTCGCGAATGTACACTCCGCGAAAACGCTCGTCCCCGTTTTGCGCTAGAGGTTTCCGGCGAATTAAGCCGTCGCGCGGCCACTCGTTCCCGTTTGCGTGCACACATACTGTTCATGAATTAGCGCGTGTTCGTTGCTAGCGGCCGCACCTACACCCTTTCGTTGCATACTACCGTCAAATATTTAATTATAAAACCGCGAAAATGGTTGAAAAGGTGCCGCCTGTGCGCGGGCTGTCGCTGCAAGAGAACGCATTTCATTTCAGCTCGGTGAAAAAAGGTCGCGAGCGCGGTGTGCCGCTCTCAGACGAAGAGCGCAAGTGGTTGTTGCCGCACTTCACCATGCTGCTCGTGGGAAAACCCGGCAGCGGGAAGACGACCGTGCTAGAGGAATTACTGACGAATGAGCAAATGTACGCGAAGAAGTTCGATGCAGTGTTCATCGTCGGGCCGAGCGTCGAGAAGATGAATCTTTCGATCCCCGAACAGCAAAAGGCAACCACGTACAACCTAGATTGGGTGTATTCGCGCATCTCGGAAATAAACGTGCAGATCGAGCTCGGTGTTAAAAAACTGCAGATAAAAAGCGGTGGAACGAGCATGCGCCCGGAGCCGCCCTCGCTCGGGAAGGCGAGCGTCGACCGCCTGCGAGCGCTACACAAGTCAAATGAAAGCGCCTCGTTAGGTTCGAGTGGGATCGCGAAGCGCGCGCAGGACGACTTCTTTAAAGACGTGCGCGAAGATTTCACCGTCCGCAAAGCCCTTGCGCAGCCGGCAGGCGGCCCGAGCAGCGGAAAGGACAGCATCATTCAGAACGGGCTGCGCGAAGTGCTCAAGAAATCCGAAAAGCAGCTGAAAGAGGAGGAGGAGCGCAAGAATCCTGCACACGAAGACCCCTTTAACATATTGTTTGTTTTCGACGATGTGATAAGCGACATAAAGGCGCGCGAGCGAGACACTCGCCAGACGGCGCTGTTTTTCAATCGGCGGCACCTGCTGAGGAATCACGGAACGATAAGTTTGATCATAGTGACGCAGAAGTTCACGCAAATACCAGCACGTATACGAAGTGTCGCAAACTGGTATATCTTGTTCCGCCTGAACCCTGTCGATTTTGAAAAGGTCTACGAAGATGCTATCATAGTACGCAAAAAGTAGTACATGGCGCTGCTCGATTACGTGTTCGGCACGACTGAGGAAAATAACTACGATTCGCTCGGCGTCTGGCCCGAATCGAATACGTACTTCAAGAATTTCAAGCGCGTGTTGTTTGGAAGTGATGTTGAGTTTTAAAAATAATAGACCTTTTTCACACACCGATAATCTTGATGTTGAGGTCCGGGCGAATGAAGCATACGACGTCGTATGACAGGTGAATAATGCACTCACTCGGCCTGTCGATACTCTTACCCGGCGACTGCAGCATGATGTCGAAAGGGCGATTGAGTATCGTGTTCGTGCCGCTGATTGTACCCGAGTCGCTGCTCAAGTTCTGCAAATTGAGGCCGTACACGCAGTGCCCGCAGCGCGACAGGTATTCCATGTACGACGACAACGCTTTCTTGTTGTGCCCAAAATGGGCGAGCGCACGCTGCGCCTTGTACACGTGGGACGGGTCCGGCAGTGCCTACACAGTTGAATACGAGCCCTCAGGAAGTGTTCTTTCCGCCGTGACAAAAGGAACGAATTGGCCCTGCCCCTCGCCGACGCCCTGCGTCGCGCGGTTAGTTCTCAAGCGCTCCTCGAGCGCGCTCGTCGTCATGTGTTTGATATTAGTGTTGACCAGGGGATAGGCACGCTGCTGCGGGTTAAGTACATTATTGAGATTCGGGCGCGTACCGGCGTCGTATATGTACGTTGAGAATACGCATTCGCGCAGCAGGGCGGAGCGCTTGCCCTTGGGGTCCGCCATTTTTTGGAGCTGATTTGTGGCGCCAATCGGCGCGATGTCTTCCCAGCCCGCTATGTGCGAGAACGTGTCGTCTATGCAGAACGAGGGTGGTGATATGCCGATGTCGGCGTCCGTCGCGTGCATCTTTCCTGCGGCCTTGAACGTCTCCATGATGAACGGCGTGTGTTTTCCGACCGTTCCCCCTTGCGTCACAGTTATTGGCTGCGACGGGTAATAGTCCGTACCTATCTTCATTTGCATCGAGGTGAGATTGTGCGATACTTTGTCGTGTTTCCGCAGATCGGGCCGCGTCTTGTATTCAGTGTAGTGGAAACACATGAACATCGCGTTCACACTCTTGAGGCCAATGTTAACCTGGATCGTTGTCGGGATGACGCGACTCGGGATAGTCGTGATAGGTGCAAGCATGAAACTGCGGCTTTGAATGAGAAGACCGTCGCGCGCAATGATACCTTCAAGCGCAGCCGTTATCTCGGGTTGAAAGAACAGCAAGTTACAGTTGATGACGAATTTATTGACCTAGTACGAGCGCGGATCTGCGTTTCCGGCTGTCACCATGTTGCGCGCGTGTTCAGTGAAGTACGAGAAAAACGCATACTCGTTCAACATGAATTCGATCTCGAGGTTCGGAAACGCACTGAGCGGAATGTACTTGACCGCGTCCGCGGGCATGAGAACGCCGAAAAAGCCTGAGAGGATGGGCAGCGTCAGCGTCATATCTTTTTTTAGTGAGAGGCGCTTCACTTGACCGTTCTGAACGGTCAGCGCACCTTCCACAGATCTGCCGACGTTCGGATGCGCCGCGCAGTGCCCGAACGACTTGGCGTTCGCACCTGACGCCTGTGGCTACTTGAGCGCATTGGTGAATCGGGCGGTCGTGATTGTTCCGTTCGCATCGTAGGCGGATCCTGCGGTCTCTAAAGCATAGTTCGGGTCGTTGTAAGCCTCCGTGCGCCACTCACTCGCCGTTGGGGGCGCGCGCACCGTGTCGAACCAAAACCCTTGCGGAATGGTGCCGTGCGCATTATCGCCCGAGAAAGACTCCGAGTTGAAGAACAAATGATCTACGCTGTGGTTCCCCAAGGCAGGTATTGCAGAGATAGCGTTGTCCCACGAGTCGAGGTTCATATGTGCGTCAGCAGCGGTAACATCAAAGAACGAAGATGAGGCGTCGCCCGCGCCGTCGCCGCGTCCGGGAAAGCATCGCGCGCCGTCGGCAAACTCCATTTGGCGACTCGTGGGCCAGTTCGCGTCGTAGAACAACTTCTTCTGCCCGGTTATCCAACCAGGTTCAGCGTTCTTGCCGTAGTTGGGCGGCATACCCCACGACATGGGGTTGTTGAGACTCAGCTACCCCACTGTCCCTACATTCTATAGCGTATCGACCTAGAACACGTTAGGCGAGGCGTAAAAGTTTGTCCGCTAAACGCCGTCGGTTTCTGCGCCGGTTGTGAGCAGCGCGTTCGATAACGCGGGAAGCACAGTGTCGATGCTGATGTCTGCCGCCTGGGCGTCCTCTGTGGCAGAGAAAATTGGGTCTCCGCGTTGCGTCCGCGGCATGCCCACGCTCGCGACATCCGGTGCAAGATTGGGCCAGTACCGCCACTCGCGGGCGTCCTTTGGCTTCGCCGGCTCTACACCGGTCACGTTCGAAAGTCTGTTCGCGTCTTTCACACCGTATACGCCTGCAGGGTAGTACGCCGTACCCACTGCACCCCCTTGGAAGCCGCCCGCGTCCGAGAAACCATCGTTGACGACGTCGCCACCAAAAGCACGATTGTTGTTCGGCATGGGTTTCTGGTACCCGTAGCCTTCGTTTGCGTGCGCTTACCGCTGCTCGTCGCTGTAGATCAGATCAAAATGCGTCGCGAGCGTGTCGTATTCTTCAATGCGTTCGATTTCTGTTCCCAGCGAGCGGAAAACGGCTGAGCGTATCAACGAGTGCCCCGATTGGTCCAGGAACTGCATCTGCGCTTGATTACCCGCGCGTTTCTTCCACTCCGGGGTACCCGATAAAATTTCACACTGTTCTATAAAAGGACTCGAAACGTCGATCTGAAGGAAAGCGCTATACGGGTCGTAGAAGCCTGTTGAGTTAATGTTGAAGCGAATAGGTGTGCCGGGCTGCACAGCGGTCGCTGTTGCTGTCGGAGTGAACTGCACCAAGCGCAGCATGCTCGTGATGCCTTGCGGTTTGATGTCAGCGTATGCTAACCCCTGCGGAAGAGCTTTAGCCATTCTGTTCGAGTAGAAAATAATAATTATAAAGATAAGCGGAAAATGGAAAGCGATGAGGAGTTTGTCCCCACTCCGGACGCCGTAGAGGGGAAATATGCGCATGATGTGGAGTGTGAGCGAACAGCCGCGGGGTACACTACCACTGCGGAGGAAAAGACCAAAGCGCAGGAAGTGATAAACACCGTAATGCATATGCACAGCAAAATGACGGAAGAACACGCGCTGAAAGCGTACGAGGAGTGGAAGTACGTTAAAACCGAGAGTGATGTGCGTGAGCACTATAAAAAATGGTTCCCGTACTTTCCGGACGTCATGGTATCTGCGATCATCGAAGTGTTGAACAAAAAGTGCGCGCAGGGAGTGAAGGACGAAGATCGATATGTTGATGCGAAAAAGCTCGAAAAACCATTGCTGGCGGAGGCGCGCGCAGAGCAGCGTATCGTTGCCTAGCAGATGGCGTGTTTGAAAGAGGGAACAAGCCAAAAGCAGTGCGAGGATGACACCGATAAACACCAAGATGCAGCCCCGCACGTCGAGACCTGCTGAGTGAGATTTTTTATAGTTAAAAATTTAGCAAGAAAATGTATTCGATTTTCGCGGGGCATGGAAGTGTCGAGGGGAACAGCGCGCGAGTGCGCGAACTCGAACGAAGTGTTGCCGAACTGCGCGAGACGGTCGAATCTGGAGGCGGTGGCGGTGGTGGAGGCGGTGGCGGCACAGATCCGTAAACAGCAGTGAACACGGCTGGTATTGCGCAGAATGCGGCCGCCATTGCACAGACAATTGTGAACGTTTCAGCACTCGATCAAAGTGTGACTAATAACACCGCAAATATCGCGGCCAATACGACAGCTATAGCGAACAACGTGGCGGCTATCGCGACGAAGTACGCCACGGCGGACGCCACTGCAAAGCACGCTGCGCAGGACGCTGCATTTGCCCAGCACGCGGCGAGTATCACGAACAACGCGACAGCTATAGCGAACAACGTGGCGGCTATCGCTACGAAGTACGCCACGGCGGACGCTGATGCAAAGCACGCTGCGCAGGACGCTGCATTTGCCCAGCAGGCGACGAGTATCACGAACAACGCGACAGCTATAGCGAACAATGTGACAGCTATCGCTACGAAGTACGCCACGGCGGACGCCACTGCAAAGCACGCTGCGCAGGATGCTGCTATTGCGGCGAACACGGGGAATATAACGAGTAATGCGACTGCTATCGCGACTAAGTACGCTACTGCGGACGCCACTGCGAAACATGCCCTGCAGGACGCAGCTATTACGGCGAACTCCACGAATATCACGACGAACGCTACGGCTATAACTGTACTTAACGCTAAAGTTGGAGCGATGGAGTACGCTGCGACGTTGCCGCTCGCTATCACGACAGACGCGGCAAATTTCCCCACTACGAGTGCGACCTGGCGCCTAGTGCTAGCCTTCGACGGAGTACACATCTAGGACGCGGCTGGCACAGATTTCATTAAAATCGGCTCGTCAGTGAACGGCCTGGGCGTTGACTTGATGGGCCAGCAAATCCTGAACGCGCCGCTGCGGATCAAGACGTTCTCGCGCGCGACGACCCAAAACCCCATGCTGAACGGCTACAGAGTGTACTGGGACAACTCGTCGCTCGACCCCACAGTCGGCTGGGCGAATCTAACTGGCTTCAACGTGGAATTGACACCCGGGCACTACTCGATGACGGTGCGAGTGCGCGAGAGCTACGCCATTATGCAGCACAATGGCAACGCTATCTACTGCCGAGCAGCGATATTTCACGAAGGATCTTCACCGTCATCGGCGGACAGCATCGTGCCCGCGAACAGCGTCGGTGTGGGCACCCCTTCCGTGGGAGTGCTCGCCTGGGACACGGATAAGCAAGACCAAATGTGCTGGCACATCACGGCGGACGTCTGGATTCCGTACACGAGCGTGAAGCAGTACTACACGGTGCGCCGCATCATTGGTTAGGAGACGAAGAAAAATGCCTCAGATGTCGTCACGAGCAACAAAAGTTCGATCATTTTCGGGCTCGACATCGGCACGACCGAGCCGACCTGGCAGATCATCAAGCACTCGTGAGAACTTGTTCTTTTTTTTTTAAAAATCAGGGTAAATTTTCGAGCAGGAACGTCTTCAGGCGCGCGAAGTTCTCTTCAATGTTCGGTGACGCGTACAGTAGGTTTGCGCTTGCAAAGTTCTTGCCGAGCAGCAGCGCAAATTTTTCGTCCCTCGACGCGCCCGCGAGGCGCTCAGCAAGCGCTTCGCTCCCGATAGTGACGCTCGCGTATTTCGCGGGTGCCACCGGTACGTCGCCACCCTTTTTGCTCCCGCGCCGAGGCGCGTGTGGATGTATGGCGTCGTTTATGTACCAGCTGCCCACTGCAATTTTTTTCCGCCCCGTCTGGTACGCTTTCTTGGTGCCCTCGAGCACGCGCTGCGCCGTCACGACAACGTGAAACTGGAACTTCTTCTGCCGGGCTCCTTTTCGCGGATCAGATTCGACCAGGTCTGACACGTCCGCAAGGTGCACAGGTGTGAAAGGATTTTTACTTTTCTTATCTTGACTTGCGTCGTCAGATGCAACAGTTGATGCCACGTTCTGCTTCACGATGTTATCTACTAGTTGCACACCGTCTTTGATATGCGCATCAATAGAAGCGTCACTCATGCGCGCCGAAATATATAATTATAACTTTGCAAAAGAAAAAGATGGAAGTCGATCCGAGCAACAAAGGCACAACAGGGGCCCTTACAGGTGCGCTCGCGAACAACATTCTCCCGCGGAGTCGCGAAATGGAGGAGCTTCTCGAAATGCGCGGTGTGGTGCGCGAGAAGGTCAAGAAGAAGATTGCGAGCAGATTCTACAAAGAATTTGTGAAGAGTGCAAAGCGCGAGCAGGCCGCGGAGAGTGACGTCCCCCTTCTACAGAAACCTACCAAACCTGACTATGGAATGTTCACGGTAACTGACTATATAAAGGGCGCCGCAGGCGCTGCCGGGCAGTACCTCATCAACAGCGACCAGCAACTTGCGATGTTGTTCAACCTGACGGACAAATATTTGCAAGATGATTGGCAGAAACATGCAGTTAATCTTGTCGAGCTGCTCACGCAGGGCACACCTCTGGCGCCCACGTTGTCGATCGCGAAGACTTTTTACAACTCGAAGCTCGCGTCGATACACGAGCAGGTCGCACACGAATCGAAAGACGCGTAGGCGCGTAAGGGTGCGAGTGGAACGTGACACTTTTATCAGTTTAAAATAAGAAAAGTTAAATATGGCTGTGAGAGGAACCGGGGGTATGTTTGGCGGAATAGATGCGCGTCGTTAAGGTGGATACGGTACGTTCACGCGCATGATACAGTCGCGCGAAGCGCTTGCTCATGTCAACGGAGAACACCCGGCGAGTATAGGTGATTCGTGGCTCACACCGCAAGAACAGCGCGCGCTGGGCGATTAATTGGGGGGCACGGAACCGCTCGACCCCACATCGCGGATGGCCGCGCGCGCGGCGGTTCGCCTGGTGAAAGACGCGCAAGCGGAGAAGATGTTCGTGAAAGATGGCAATAATGTGACGCTAGCAAGCAAGCTGAGCTTTCTTGATGCGTACCTACATGACAAGCAAAAAGATGCGCCTTAGGGTCTAGGGGTAGCGCCGCCAGAACAAAAGCCGGACAGCGAGGGGGAAAAAAAACTGTCCGCAGTTGACAAGCTGCTGAGCGATCTGCGCAGCAGACGCGCTCAATTCGGCCCATCGGACTCGTAGAACTAACTCAAAGCCTTCCGAGACGAGCAGCGCAAGAGCAGTGGCTACGAAGCGCAGCGCGCTGCTAAGCAGGGTAACATACCAAAACTTTTATCGCCACAGCAGGTGAGGTATGATTAGGATGTGCGTGACGCCGAGGCGCGCGCGAAGTCGCTCAATAAGAAGCTCGATCAGTACGCGTCGTAAACATTTTCGGTGCCAACATAGCCCATAAACGCGAATCTGGGCACGGGTGGCACATTCTTGCGTGGCGATAAGATCGGCGCCTTTCAACTTGTCAACGAGAAGGATCTGAATTTAACGGTAGAGACCGAAGAACTTCGCTCGGCGCGAGAAGGGTGGAATCTTTTGATGAAGGGAGATGGGCGGGCGGCGGCGTACGTCGCGGCGGCGATCCGCATGTACGAATAGAAGATCAAAAGGGCGACGAGTTAAAACGAAAGGAACGCGTACGAGAAGCAGCTGTCGATCTGGAAAGCCCTCAAGAAAGGTGAAAGCAACCTCGCACCGGCTGCGATGTAATTGCTCGAACAAAAGCATGCCGCGCACGTGCAAAATTCGGGTTTGGTTACTTTTTCCCCTGCGAGCATGTACACGGGGTAGGAAGCGTAGATGCCGCTCTTCGCGACCGCGGGCATGGACAATTAGGCGGATAAAGAAGGATTACAACTGGTCGCAAATGGACTCTATTAAAATATGGAGGGCTTCATGCAGAAAGAGACCATCGTCGGCGAGAGCGGCACGAGCAAGTCTGTTTGGCCGACAAAGCGCTTACGCGCAGAAGATAGGCCGACGACGGCGCGCGAAGACACATACCTTGGACAGGTGGCCTAGCGTGCCGCGCTTTCAAGAGATATAATGCGCGCGCGTAAGGATCTCGCAGCATGGGAATAGAAGCTGAAGGACCTTGAGCACGAGTTGAAGAAGGAGAAACGCGATCCGAACAATGTAAAGGAGTACACGGACGCGGAGGCGTGGTTGAGAGAACAGTAGAAGGCCCTCGCCGCGCAAACGACAAATTTTTACATGATGCAAAAACTGACAGGATCGATTAAGGCGGCCGAAGCTCAAAAAGAGAGGCTAAAGGACCTTTCGAAGGAGGCTGACGTGCGACTTTCGCCAGAGGAGTACAAAAACGTCGTCAAAATGGCGAAATTGCGCAACGTCCCGATACCGATGCCGTAGCTGAAACCGCTCGCGAAGGGCACATCCAAGGAAGATGCGGCGCGATTGAAGTATATGTACGGAGTGGCTAGTGACGCAGAACTCGCGGCCGCACAGCGGATGTTTGTGTGGCGCTCCGCTGAAGCGGCTCGCGATCGCGCTCGTAAAGAGGGGCGAGACCCAGGCCCGACGCCAAAGGAAGCCCTTGCATAATTTGAGGACGCCAAGGAGCTGCTGAGAGTGGGCACGGAGCGGACGGAGCGCTCGCGAAGACCTTTTATTGCGGATCTTGCACGCGTCCGCGAAGCACTGACAGACGAAGACCTCGAAAAGCTCGACAGGGGAAACGTTCCAATGAAAGCGATAAAAGAGTCGATCGAAGGCGGTCCACCGATGCCGGAGGAACGAGACCCACAGGTGCTTTGGGCGCGCGCGCGTGTGCAGGGGGTTAACTAGGACATAGCGAAGGCGTACAGTGAGAAGGGGAGCTTCGAAAAGTGGCGCAGTGGTATGTGGGTAGATGTTCAGAATTGGTAGAAAGAGGTGCGCGAGGAGGAGGTGAAAGCGGAAAAAGCGCGTAAGGCGATGGCAGAGGAGAAGCGTAAGAAGGTCCTTGCCGCCACGGGCCAGGCGCGGCAAGAGTGGGATGGAGTGCTGCGCACCAAATCCGGCGCGCCACCGACGACGGTGAGCGAACTGTACGAAGCTGCGCGCATCAAGTTGGCGTAAGGCTACGACGAAGTGAAGCAGAGTGACCTCGATGAAAAAATATCAGCGTTGCGAGCGGAAGAAACGTAGGCGCGCGCGACTGAGTTTCAAAAGTCGCTGAGCTCGTAGGAAGAAATTTAATAACGTCTGAAGATGGAGAAAAAACGCGCGGATGAGGCGGCGGAGAAGGAACGGGAGGATCAGAAGAAACGAGCAGAAGAGACGATGAGGCAGCAGAAGGAACGCCTCGATGCCGAGAAGGAGAGGAAGAAGAAGGCGGAAGAAGCGGTGGCGAAGGCTGCGAAGGAGTACGAGGACAAAAAGACGGAAGAAACAAAAAAAAGGATGGAGTAGGCGCAAAAGGAGGCTGAAGAAGCAAAAGAGAGGGTCGCGTAAGAAAAAGCTAAGCAAGAGGAATTCCGCAAAAATGTGGTGGCGCAGGCCGAGTAACTGAAAAAGGCCGTGCAAACCGCATAGGATGTGTAGAAGGGGCAGTTTGAACGAGAGGCGACTAGATATTTTCGCACTGCGGCTTCGACGTTCGGCATTAAGTACTACGACGGCGAGGCCGACGTGGACAAAATGTCGTTCGAATAAAGGAATGCGCTAAAGGAGCGGCTAAAGGACACGCTAAAGAAAAAAGTGGGTGTTACCTTGGGTGAGTCGATCGTTTCAACGAATTGGAGCGGCACGAAGCTCGGTGACACGTACGGGACCGGGGGCACCGCCGAGTAAAGGGAAGCGTACAACCGGGTGACGGCCGCATGGACAGCGCGGCGGTAAATCGAAGTGGCGCGGCAGGCGGAAATTGGACGAAAGGCGCAAGAAATTTCCGATATGCTGACTAACTAAACCGATTGGGACGCGGGAAAAATTGATCAACTCAACAAGCAGGTCTAGGACGCACTGCAAAATTTTCGCGACCCGTCGTTCGACAGTGGCGGGCGCGGAAGCGGCCCAGAGGACCCGGGCGAAGAAAGCGACATGGGAGGACCTGCGCCCGGGTCCTCTGGCACGGGCGGCCTCCGCCGACTCGAGCCTGTCGATGCGCGGGCGCGCGCAAAGGAGGCGATTACGCGGCTGGAAACGAGGTACGACGAAGTTGTCAAGGCGCTGCGCGAGCGGTACGCGCGCCGCGAACGAAACGGGAAAGTGCTCCCGTTCAGAAAGGCAAAAGACATCACTAGGCAAAGCCAATACTTCTCCGGGCTCAAGTTGGCGCTGGTGTACGACGATCGGAAGTACTTCGGCTTCAAATCGATGAGTGATCTCGCGAAGGCTGCGAAGGCGCACGGGGTCAAAACCCCGCACCCGCTCAGCTATGAGTAAGTACTGCAGTTTCAGCTCGAAGATACTGCGTAGCTGGAAATGGGTGACCCAGCGCAGGTCATGGTCGCGACGAACATGTAAGAATTGGGCATGGATAACGGTTGGGGACGCCACACGTCGAACGCTTGGCGCGATCTTATGCCCGATCAGAAGGCTTTTCTGCGAAGCCAACAACAAGCGCTTCGCGGCACGGGCGCCGCGACAAAAGGTTTGAAAGCAAAAAAACACGTTATGTTGAACATGATGCAACAAAAGTTTGGCACGCCGCACAAAAAGGTAGATATAACCGCCGCACCTGCTCATCATGATACTGCACGTTCTAAGGTTCCGAGTTCTCTTATAGAGCCGCCGAAAGCGAAGAAGCCGGGACGCCACCTGCAGGAAACATAGCAGCGCACCGTGCGCACAGGCGAGGCCCTCACAGGTGGTGGGTAGGACGGGCACGACGCGCCGGAGGTGACCACGGAGCACTCAAGAACTGCAGCAGCACACAGCGCCCCGGGTACAGGCCAAGGGGACAACATTCCGCCTACAAAGGCTCATCTGTTGCAGAAGAACCGCGCGCCGAAGCTCAAGTATCACCACAAAAATCAGTGGCGAGGTGGTAGAGCGTGGCTGGGTGGACGCAAGCTCGCGACACCTACACGGCCTCTATCCGCGCGGTACGCGCCGCCCGCAAAGAGGGCGCGGCTGGACGCGGCGACCTCCGCTGTGCGCGGTGCGAACGTGATTGGCCTCAAATGGTGAAAGATATGGTGTTTAGAATATTAAAAAAGCAAAACAAAGCATGAAGGGATTATTTACGGGCTCGGCTGGGCGGCGCGCGCGCGGCTACGGGTCATTCACGTACAGCGCGCGCCCACACGCGGAGGAGAGCGCAAGTAATGTGGCGGAGGCGTGGGTCAGCGCTCAGGAACGAACTGCTATGGGTGGTGGTGGTGGCGACGTCTTTCAGCAGGCGGCGGCAACGATTCTCGGACCGCCGAGTGAAGTTCCGCGCGTACCGCGCACGATTACGGCCGCGGAGTCGTTTTCACAGGCGTACGAAACGAACCTCGGGGAGATGGTTACCGAGTGGAAAGAACCTACACTCTCCTCCGAAAACTCATGGTGGCCCGTGGTGTCAGAGGAAACGCTCGCTTGGGAGGATGCAACCCTCGCGCGCGTGGTCGCGCAGCGGCGCATAGAGCGCCTCAGGCGCGGCCAGTTACCGGGCGCCACGGTGGACTAAGTGCTCAAAGTGATTAACGACGATCGGCAGCGGCTGGCGCACCTCCGCGTGCGAGACGGGGAAGAACCTTCTCCCGAAGACATGGAGGCGCTGCGGCGCCTGCAACGAGCGCGAGCCATCGTCGTGGGCACTTTGACGCGGATTAATGTAAAAGCCTGGCTACGCGCTATTGACAAGGAGGCTGCGCGCCTCACCAAGCGGATCCCCGCCAATCCGCTCTTCGCGGACGACGACGAATAGTAGGACGGTTGGTGGTACGCACCGTCCCTTTACAACGACGATGACTACGCCGACGACGACGACGACGACGACGAAGGCGCTCTTGCGCTCCTCCCGCCACCTCCGCCACCTCCGCCAGCGCCGTTTGGTGGAAGGATCTGTCGGCGCGTGGCGCCGGATCAGCGGATGTGTCCAGCGCCGCCCGTGGCGGCTGAGCCGCCGCCAGCGCGTGAGCGCCCAGACCGCGACGGTGATGGTGGTGGTGCTCCTTCTGCTACCAATAATACTACTGGGCAAACTGCTGCGCCTCGAGGGAATCTTCATCATGGTTACGTGTTGCCGCCATTCGACGCATTCGATGAACACTCTTCCGTGACGGGAGAGCCGTTGTTTGCTGAAGACACCATCATCGACACTGCGACAACGCCGCGCGCGCTTGCACATGCTGGGGCTGAGTTAGTGCACACCGCCGCTAGCAATGCGCATGAACTTCTGGTGAACACGACTGCACTTCCTTCCTTTAAAGTCTTCGCGCGCGAGTGGAGGGAACACGTGCAGCGTCCCATGAACACCTCTATGAATACACTGCTGGGCGATGTTTTCACGTTGGCAGTAGAGGCAACGGACGACGAGCTGCGTGCCGCGGCCGAGGCAACGATTACGGCGTTCGCTCACTACGCCATGGATTCGCTCTTCGCACATGAGGCGGGAGGCGTGAATGCACACCCGCACCGTACGACACTTCGCGAGGCGGTCGAGCGCGCGCGGCACGCTTTTGTCGAATCTGGCGGCGCGATGCAGCAAACATTCGCCGATGTGATTGGCTACGCGCAGCGAGCCACGCGGGGGGGCGCGGAGCGACTCCTAGACTTCTCGGACGCTACTTTACGGGCTATGTACGACAGTGCGGGCGCCGCGCACGCAGCAGCGCAGCGTAAATGGGACAGGACACGCACAGACGTGCAGAAGGTGCTCTGGGGGATGCAAGTTGTCGCTCAAGCGATGCGCGCTGGGGCACACGGTGTGCGCATCGCGGCCGACGCGATTGGTGGAATACCCGCTGACGAACTCGAGATGGACGGATTGGCGCAGATCGCGGACGACGACCCGACGCTCGCGCACCTTGGCGTGGACTGGCGCTAGGACACTGCGTGGGGAAAGCTGGGCGCTTACCTTGCGCGCGCGCACGACTTGTGGGTATCGGTCTACCGCGTCGCAGTGCACGGTGATTACGGCATCCTCGAAGGTGCTGCGCATATCTCCACATACGTGAACGACGCGGTGCTGAAGCCATTCAACGCGTGGACGGCAGATCCCGAGGTACAGCAAAGGATGCGCGACTTCGCCGCGCGCGATTAAATATCATCACTGGCGTAGGACACAGCGGAGCGCACACGGAACGCGTACTTCACCCCGCTGCAAGAGTTTTCGAAGTGGTTCGCGGCGGGCGTCGTCAAACCGGCGCTAAATTACGTCTCACAAGTGGAACCTCCTCCACAGTAGGCATCTCTAGCCGCGTCGCTCGCGCGGAACGTGTTAACTGACTCCGAGAGGCGCGCGACGTCTTCACCCGTCGTCGTGCAGAGCTTTGCAGCCGCCGTGGCGCGCCAGGGGTAAGGTGACGTTGAGCTTCTGCTCACCCGCTCGCTGGCCGGTCCCAACACGCTGCGGGCGGGCGGCGGCGGTGGTGCACTCAAGCAATCGCAAGACGACGTGCCCGTGGGGCTTTTCGCTGGCGCATTCGGAATCCCTTCCACAACCCTCGAGCGTTTCTAGCCGGAGCCGTCACCGCTCGAAGTGCGCGCGCGGCGCGAGAAGGCACACGTAGAACTGTACGAGCGCCGCGCGGAGGAGCGCTTTCTGAACAGTCAGCGCACGTTGTAGTCCACCGCGGACGCCTTCTTTTCGTACGCATTCGGGGGCGAGGCGCGAGCGTTCGCCGAAATCACTCTCGAGACCCAAAAGTTAATGATGGACGCAATGTACGCGCACATCGACGCGGCGGTGCCCGACTTGCGACGACTGACCGAAGGGATCCGCGCGGCAGGTGGCGTGAGCAACTGGCTGCGGAACGACCCCGGCGGCTAGAAGGTGGGGTAAAAACTGCTAGCAGTCTTCACGGCGGCGGGCATCACCTCGCAGGGCTACAGGGAGCAGCGGGACGCTTTACTGCTCGCGGGGCGTACGGCTGAAGCGCTCGTGGATATGTACGACGCCATTTTACGAGGCGGGACAGCCAAGCTGAGCGAACATATGCGCGGCCTCGCTTTTTCGTACTTGTCACAGCTCAGCGTGACCGCGGCCGCGCAGCTCGCGCAGAGGAAGCAAGGCGGACTCGACCCGACAGTCGGCCTGAACATCCTGCAAGCGCTACTCAGCCAAAAGGACTTCATGTTCGCTGAGACACCACTCACGAAACACAAAGCCGTTACCAAGGACGTTTTAAGCGACTGGTGGACTTCGATTAAGGAATAGGTGCAGCGCACCGCAAGCGACTTAGGAAAGGGAGAATTAGACACGCAGAGATTAGGGTGAGGTTAACACATTTTTTTTTTGTTTTCATTTCATCAGTTCGTCAAAAATTGTAAAAATCATCTATCTGCATGCGCCTGTTGACGACGAAGGCCTCGCGTTCAGGCAAAGTTTGTTCTTCATACCCGATAAAGAAGTCTTGGTAGCCCATCGACATGCGTCGCAGCTGCTGCAGCAGTTCCGCCTGCACGCGCGGCTTTTCTTCATTGGGCACGACTTCCGAGTCGACCAGCGCATTGTTGACCATGAGGTCCGATTCCTCTTGCCCGTCAGGCAACTCGCGCCCGCCCTGCGCAGTGGAAAGCCCCGCGAAGTTGTCGCGCCGCTCTTTGGTCGTGTTTTTCCCCGCAAGGTTTTTCAGGGCGAGTCCCACGACCGTTTCGAGGCCTTTGTATTCCTCTTCTTTTTTCGCCTGGTTCTTCTGTATGAGATCCGTGTCCGTCCCCTCGACGTTGTTACTCATGAAGTGAAAGAAATAATTAATAATTTAGATCAATGGGGACATCATCAGCCAGGCGGCGAGACACGCAGATATACAACGCGGGTGCGCTTAAATCCGGAAGTTTCACAAAAGGTGCGATGGCGTCAGGTGGCCTCGAAGACGTCTTCCGCGAGGACATAGCCTTCCCAACATTCTAGAATACTGTACGGGGTATGCTTGGCACGCATGGTATGTGGCAGAGCCGACAAGGAGCCGCCGCGTCGCTGCAGATAAATTCGCGCTCCGGCGAAAGTGTTGGCGACAGGTTCATTAAAATAGCGGCGCTGCGTGAACACCTCGATTCGGAGAGCGTCGCGCGCGTCGAGGAAGCTAAGTCAATCATTTCACAGAACCTCGATCGTGTCGTTGACGTTGCGAGCTCCTCCGTAGGTACTACGCCTACTCCAGCTGAAAAAGGGAACCCACTGCTTGACGGCTGACATTGTTTTATCTATAATGAATTTCTAAAGTTTTATTGGGGGCGCCCCTTTGCTCACGACCGAGGGTTGGCATGCGCTGGTCGCCTGCGTCACGAGTATTATTGCAGCGTTTGCCTTTCCACAGTTGCGGACCTTTATCCGCGCCGCCGTGGCTCTGCTCGCGCAAGGAGCGGCCGCACTGCAGGACGTGCAAGCGCGGATGCGCGCTCGGAGAGAGCAATGGGGTACGTAAGGGTGAGCCGCCGAAGTGAACGGTTCATTGTCGCGCGCAGAGCGCCGCGGGCGCGGGGTAAGACAACCCTGCCCCCTATGTACAGCCAATCCTAATAACTGACAAATACTTCCTACCAAATATAAACATAAAAGGCGTGTTTTATCTCCCTATAAAAATGAGCGGCTCAGACGTTCGATCAAGTTACACAAGTCCGGTATCTCGGAAAATGTGCGACGTGATCTCGCGCCTGGCCGCACTTCTTACCTCCGCGCACAACCTTTATTCATAATATATTTTAAAAAATATGAGAGATTCGAGCATGAGTGCGCGAGACGCAGCCGCTGGCGAAGAAATGAAGGTTTCGCAGCGCGATTTTGGGACACCACCACGCTCGTTCACGAAAGCAAGAGTGTGCGCAGAACACCCACCGGCCAGTCGAGAGGATTCCCCGACGTGTTCGACGCCCTTCCAAGCGCAATACGCGCGTCAGAGGATATTTGCCGCCAATTACAACCTGAAGCAACGAATAGGGGGGTACTTCGACCGGAACGCGAATGGCGGTGGCAACGGTCGACCTGCGCAGCAGGGCGCTCAGTGTCACAAGTACGACGTGCAGCGTGTAGCTCCAGACTACGTTCTCGCGGAGATCTTCAACGCCGTTAAATTGCCACTCGCTAACGACGTGCAGCTGTGGTTCAAGACCCAGGGCCCACTCGCGCTCGAGATTGACGTCATCGGTTTGATGGTGCGACACTTGCCCGCTGACGAACGCGAGCGCTTGCAAGCGCAAACACAGCCTTCGTACGCGCGCAGCGACCGCCACGTGTGGAAGGTCGGCTTTACACTCAAGGACAATGATTTTTTCAAACCGTGTAAATACTCTGACGCGAAGGCTTTTACGCGCGCCATTTACCGCACAACTAAAGCCGACGCAGAGTTGCACACACCACCGCAGCAGCAGGACCAACAACAAAAAGTACCGCTCGCGTACGGCGCTGTCGCCTGGGCGCTAGCGTTTGCCAAGAGTGAACTGAAGAAAATCCGCGCGGCGGAGGTGAGGCACGAGCACTCAATGGCGGGCCTACCAGCAGACGGGGAGATGTAGGATGATGATATATGAGTCAAATGCTTTTTATGAATAAATGATGATGATGATGAGGGGGTTTGGGGGGTGTTCAGGGAACTGGACCGCGCGGGAAGTTGAAGTACACAGCGCTGAGGTGGTCGAGCTCCTGTCCGTGTCGCTGCATCCAACTGTTGGACCAGTCGCGGGCGGGCTGGTACTCGCGCTCACCACAACAGTGCGGCGGCACGAAGAACGAGGCATCGGGAAGCTGGAACTCGTGCACGGGCGGGCCGCCCATGTAGGGCAGGCGCGGCCTCTTGTAGGACCAGGAGGCCTCCGCCTTGGGCGCATTCATCACGTTGAGCGTCTTCTTCGTGGCGCGCGACCGCACCACGCGCCGCATTCGCGGCTGCTTCGCGCGCTCCCACTCCTCCTCCGGGTTCCCGAGGGCGTAGAGCCCGTTCGTGACCGGGCACACGGGATCCCCGAGGAGGCACGCCTTTTGCCCGGGCGGCACCACCTCGCAGGGCTGCCGCTCACTGTCGGGGATCTCCACGTAGCGCACCGTCTCGGTCTTCTTCACACCGCCTGTGGCAGGGGCGCTTTTGCGACCGACGTTCAGGGATCGTGCAAGCGGGCCGTTGCACGCGGGCGCCTGCTTGCTCTTCTTCATCGGCTTGCTCTTCTTCATCGGCTTCTTCTTCGTCGTCGTCTTCTTTGCTTTTGCTTTCTTAACCTTCGCGAAGGCAGCCTTCGCCTTCAGTCCGCCGCTCCTCCGATACACTTGCAGCGCCTCGTACGCGTCCATCCGCTCCGGTGCGCCGTACACGGGAATATCTTTGTTTATCTCGCGGCTCGTGTAGTACAACTTCCGCGCGCGCAGCTGGTTCTCGCGAACTGATAGTTTGCTGCGCCCTGTAAGACCACCTTCACTCGCCACGTGCTCGCCCGCATCGCCCGGTAAGTCGTCATCGGGGTGCTTCGTCAACGCGTCAGGCTCGTGTCCCTCCCGCAGTGAGCGGGCCGCGCGGTCGACTGTGGCCGTGGAGAGGAGTTAATCCTCGAGGTCCTGCTGGCGTTGCGTGTACAAGTCCCGGTTCGGTGGGCGGCTTGCGAACTCGAATGGCGCGTCGCCCTCACACACCCGCCTGATGTTGAAGCGCTTGCACGCGCGCCGTTCGTTCCCGTCTCGCACGGCTTCGGCGCGCTGCGCCGCGCGGTGCCCGTACTTCTCAGCCTTCGCCTCCTCTTTTGCTTTGCGTCGCGCGACGCGCTGTTTTTCGCGTGCGGCTTCACCTTTCCGGCGTCGAGCAGCCTTCTTGCGCCGCTCGTCCTTCTCCTCCTTTGCCGCGCGCTCCTCCGCCTTAATCTTTGCCATCTCTCGCACGACGTACATCTTCCGCGCTTTCTCGAGCGCAAAGCGGCTCTGCAGTTCCTTCATGGTATCACGGAAATTTGTGGTGGTGGCGCACATCTCCTCGTCGTCGGTGCGCACCGCCGCCGCTGATCGAACGTCTGGCCCCTCGTTGGCAGCCTTCACCCAACCTAAGTCCTCATCCGTTGATGACGAGAAGCTCGACGTGGGCGTCGATGGGGGACTGTCTTCGACAAACCGGATGCCCTCCACCACCTCTTCATCATCACCGGTGAGGTCAATCATACACGACCCCTCAGGTGGCATGACAAAGGATGACGTCACGTCGTTTGTATAATCCCATCTCTTGGATACTCGATTTCCGAAAATGTTATAATCGGTCATTTCTTCTTTCGTTTTAATTAATTGATTATAAGTTATGGCTCCAAAGCAAGTTTAAGGGGCCCAAAAAACCCCTCCCCACAACTCGTCCCACAGAGCACTAGACAACTCAAAATTGGTATATTTGGTGGAGATACGTCAAAAGGCGACCGATCCTCGGGTCCATTTACCCCCTAGTGCTACTTTTTTCCCCCTCGATTTTCCCCCGAGAAACGGACAGTTTTTTAAATGGGACCTACAGTTTTATAATAATTTTCAGCCTTCTTGGATACTTTTATGTCAGAAATTATTCTAATTTTGGCGACTACAGCCAAAAAGGTGACCTTCCGGGAGAGCGCTCAAACGGCGAGAGGGCGTTCCGGGGCGCCCACTGAGCACCGCTCGGTAGGTGGGAGCGATCCGAGGGGAATCGCGACGAGTCGGGGGTCGCCTCCCCCGCCCG
>Ga0066830_10000019_pt1 | contig 24403 bp, 20 predicted proteins | sample ETNtaG_20_FD_65499 | JGI IMG/M metagenome (GOLD analysis project Ga0066830, IMG submission 65499) | Marine microbial and viral communities from oxygen minimum zone, Eastern Pacific Ocean - ETNP201306PF45B | ecosystem: Environmental > Aquatic > Marine > Oceanic | place: Pacific Ocean: Eastern...
ATGACTAGAATAACGGCTGCAAACCCAAGCAGACCAAGCCAGTGTGCTCTAAGTTTAGCCCCCATGTGATGAAGATCTACATGAGTTTCGGTTGGAGCTGGTGGTTCAATCTCTCCATTTCCACTGAACACGGTTCTGGTATCACCTGTGTCATCCCCTTCTTCGATAGACACAGATAGGCGGTTCCACCTATCAAGCTCGCTAGGAATGCCATCCCCATTTACGGAGTTTCCCGCCAACCATATCGTGACTGCTCCGGTTCCTGTTTGTGGCGCGGTCCAAGTAATCATCCAAGACCTATCGGATGATTCAGCCCCTGAACCTGTGTGGGTTAGGCTGGTTTCATCGTCATCCCAGTTCTGAACCTGATTTTCGAATCCTTCAGCTGCTGCTAACTGGCCTGCGTTTACCCTCATTGCAAAGCCTCCAGTGTTCGAAGTTGAGTCTATTTCTGGCCCTCCAATCAATTGAATGGTAAGGGGATAGGTTGTGCCTGCTGAGTAATGATAGGGGAGTCCGTCTAATATCACAGTCACTGAGTTGTCTGGTAATTCATTGTGGCATGTGCACCCGGCGAGTGCGACATCCCCATCCCCGTTTTCATCGCCACCTATGCCGTTTGAATATCCTTGAGTTGAACCGGCTAATAATATGGCAAAACAGCCCAGAACTACGAGTCGATGAAAGGTCGGTAGATGCGCTCTCATCATTCGACCTCTGTCTGTGGTTCATTCCAGCGGTCTGAGGGCTATCAAGGTTTCAGTTTGACCCCTTCGGGGTCGGCCCCGCAATCCAGATATATCTACACCAAACTTGGACCGACAAAACTCAAACCCAGAGACTCCTTCGTTCTAATCATGGCTGGGCCTGTGTGGAAGAATATTTACCGCCTAACTGATGAACAAATTTCATCTCTCGATGAGGCTGAAGAGAAAATGGAGAGGATGGATATATCTGGTGCTGAGAAGATTCTTTTGGCAATGTTGGAGGTTCAACCAAACTGCGTACCTGTCCTGAACAATTTAGGTCACATGAATGGGAGATATCTCTCAGAGTTTGAGAAGGCTGTTGAATATTACGACCTAGTTCTCCAGATAGAGCCTGACAATGCTTGGGCGAGAGATGAAAGAAGGAGATATCGCCGCTATCTCACATATGATTGACCCGCAGTTTGAAGGCACGTCTGTTCTCCAACGACAAGTATGCATGAGGGTGCGATACTCATAGCAGGAGTCGGTGGTCTTGGATGTTCATGGGCTGTGGCGGCGCACGAACAGTGCTCTGATCAGTCCGATCTTCTATTAATTGATGCTGATGAAACCTCGTTCCGAGGTTCTGGACAAGCGCATTGCCTACACTTAGATGCAATTGGCGACGGTAGTGGCGCCGCTGCGTTACCTAGCCTCGCGGCTCACCGATTAACTGAGGGTCTTGGGGCTATAGAACCCTTGTTGGAAAAGGCCGAGTTAATGTTTGTAATGACTGGTTTGGGGGGCGGTACAGGTTCAGGAGCAGCCAGCGAATTGGCAAGAATGGCTCGCTCACGGAATTGTATCGTTATGTCAATAGCAGGACTTCCATTCGCTGAACAACCGCTCAGAAGTGCAATAGCAAATGCAGCCTTACCTGCTTTACAGAACCAGTCACATGTCTGCATACGCGTCAGTATGGAAAGACTGGCATGGTATGCGAGGGAAAGAGATGAGGACTGGCAATCCGGGTCAGGATGGATTCAAGATTTAGTCGAAGGCCTTGTTACAACTCTCGCCAAAGTTGGTAAACTCAATCTAGACTTGATGGATCTTCGAACTGTCGTAGAACATCAGGGTGGAGCTACTCTAATTGTAGGTACAGGCAGTGTGGTAGATCCTTCTCAGGTTGTGGAATTGGCCAGACGTTCTCCACTTACTGAAGTAGATGTCTCAGGTGCCAAGGGTTGTCTTATCCAAGTTGAGGGGGGTCCCGATATGACCTTATCTCATCTTAACCAGTTAAGTGAATCGTTGGTCAGTTCTTTGCACCCCGATTGTCAGGTAATTCTGGGGGCACGAGCAAGTGATGAAATGGTAGGTAGGCTACGGTTAGTTGCGGTAGTTAGTGGCATTTTGTAGCCCTAAACCACAGTTTGATTGAGCGAGAACTCGTTAAGGGTAGCCCTATTCGCGGCTGCATGGCTCGGCAGAGCAAAGCCTTACGGGGTAAATTTCGTTGGCTAGGTTTAAGGATAGATCGAGGCGATTTATCGAGAGGTTCCACTAGCAAAATTATTGCTGAAAATTTACCTGATATCGATTTCAAACTATTCGATTCTATTTCCTCGGAATCGGATACGCTAGCTATCATTCGGTTGAAACTTGAATACAACGATTATGCCAGAGAAAAATTAGCCTCAAACACGATAATTGACACATTGACAACTTCTGGCAAAATTCGATTGGTCAGACAACGTTTGGGCCTTACAAGACCTCCTAGAAAGTAAAGGAAAAATTATCTACATCCGTGATATCGTACTGATTAGTCCTTGAATATGCCTTCAAGCTCCCTGTTCCTGAGAGGCCAACAACATTCACGTTTTCTTGACCTAATTTGGTAGTAACACCTCGGGATATGGATTCACTTAATTTTTCCCAAGATTTCTGCTTCCAAAATTCAGGCTCGGGACATTCTATTGGCGGCGTTGAATCTAAAATTGATGCAATGGATGCATCAATAATTTTGAACATCTCTAAAGTATCGTTTTCACCAAAATAATCTGTCCAACCTGAATAAGTGATATCTTGGAACTTCCCTCTCCGTTTATTCAATCCGACTCCGATTCTGATTACTCCATCGTAGTTGCTAGATTCAATTAAGATGCCTCCACATTTTTTCCCTTGGAAAAATAAGTCATTAGGCCACTTTAATTCCACTCCCAAGGCTTCACTAATTGATGCACCAATCGACACCTGTAATAGCCCAGGAGGCCATCGATTTAATTCACTAAACTCAATGCTCCATGATGCTGTCATGTCGCCCTGATTAGAATGCCAAACTGACTCTCTCCTTCCCCTCCCATTTGTCTGTTCAAAAGATAGAGTTCGTTGCCAACCAATTTTAGGTAATTTCCTTGCATCATCCATTGTTGAATGTGTTTTCTCCTCGACAACTGGCTTAGTATCATATCCGGGCCTCCAAAATGCAATAACTTCCAAGGTGTCATCCCCAACTCGATCAATGGCCAAGGTTCTATGCGACCACCCATTTCTTAGCCATGTAAGTGGTGAGTTTTTTGGATTTGAATCGGTGTTCATAAGAAGTACGAATATCGTTCTATTGTGGCGTTCGTCATTCGCGATATGGAGTAATTTTTCGGACCATCCTTTTTCTTCTTCATCAGACAAACCGGCTTCTTCCATTGGCCCAAGAGTGTTTTCAAAATCTGGTGCCAAATAGGGTAGATTCCATGTAACTATGTCTGCTACAGGAAGGTTCCAATTTCCTTCCCCAATACCTCCTTCTTCTACCGTGACTCGATCGTTCACTCCTGCAGCTTCTGAGTTTCCTCTGGATGCAGCAACAGCCAATGGATTAACATCAAAGGCAGTTACCTTCCAGTCTTCCAGCGCTTTTACTATCGTAATAGCTCCAGAGCCACATCCAATCTCAACCAATTCCCCGGGTTCTATTTGAATCCGATTTAACCCCTCAAGTAAGAGTTCTGTATCTCTTCTGGGAGGGTAGACGGTCGGGGGGATTGTCAATTTGAGAGATACTCCCTCTTTGGTTCTAAAGTCACACACCTTGGATTGAGTAGAAGAGGTGTACTCAACCTCTCTAGATATCTCACTTCTGCCCATTTAACCACCAAATTTCGCAAACCTTTATGTCGATTAGTCATTACTCTATTTCGCCCTCTCCGGTCCGAAGAGGGCAAGTGGTCCAGCCCTGCCTATGCAATGCATAGACCGTCACTTTCTTAAACACCCCTTAGGTCGTCGGGCAGCCCAGCATTAGCCATGGGCCTGTAGCTTAGTCAGGTAGAGCGCCGGGCTTTTAACCCGGTGGCCGGGGGTTCGAATCCCTCCAGGCCCGCCTGACCAAGCCTCAGGCCCACGGTTTTCTGGGTTTTGGGGCGGCGCAAATGGCAGTTAAGAGTTCTACAAAAAAGCGTCTAATCGAGTTGGGCATCGACGCAGAACATGCACACAAACTCGCAGACGACGCTAACATGGATGCAATCAAGAGAATGACCGTCGAGGAAGTATCTGAGAAAACTGGAGTAGCGATGAGTGACGCAACACTCGAGAATATCATGTCCATAATCAGAGAACACAACACCTCTCGTCGCCGTAGCCGTTCTGGCCGAATTACTATCTCGAGGAAAGCGCTAGAATTAGATGATATTCCACAAGGAGACGACAGATTCAATGTCTTGAATCACCTATTAGTCCCTCACCACGAATTAGTGCCACAAGAGGACGAGTCTGCAGTATTGTCGTACTGGGGCTTAGAAGTGCCCGATAACGAAGGAGGGATTAGGATTGCCAAGGAATTGTTGCCCAAGATTCTAATTACAGATCCTGCAGTTCAAGCCATCAAAGAGAAGGTAGAAACCGAGGTAGACGATTTACCAGCAGGATGGCTTGCAAATAGAGTAGTCCGAGTTGTTCGATACAGTCGAGTTGCTGGTTCTAGTACCGCATACAGACTAATCGTGGAGAGTGCTTGAGGAGTTGACAAAATGAAGGAAATCGTAGAGAGTTATTTTCACCAAAGAAGCCTAGTTAACCACCAATTAGCATCCTACAATGACTGTATCCCAGCGTCAGACGGCAAATTGAGTCGAATGGAAAAAATCGTACGCAACATACGAATTGGAACCGACGAACCCGTAGAAGATGATGATGGTGGAATCATCAAACTTGACGTCTTAGACAAAGAGATAGTAATCAGGATGAAAAATATACATTTGGGGCGCCCCACAATTCGTGAAGCCAATGGTGCTGAACACCCCGCTACTCCGTTAGAATGCAGACTCAGGAAACTAACATACTTCTCTCCTGTACACCTCGATTTCCAAATTATTCGTGACGACAAACCAACTCCGGATATAGAAGAGAGAGTTCACATAGGTAACCTACCAATTATGGTTCGTTCCGCTCAGTGTAACCTTCACGCTCACCACATCTCTCACCTATGTGCTGATGACGACAGAAAGTTATCGCCTCATACCTCAACAGAAGATGCAGAAAGATTAACTGAATTGCTACGCAGAGCAGGAGAAGACCCCCTAGATCCAGGTGGCTACTTCATAATTAACGGGACAGAAAGAGTGCTAATTTCAATGGAGGATCTAGCGCCAAACCGAGTTACAGTTGAGAAGAACAAGAAATATGCTCACGAAACTGAAGTTGCGAAAATTTTCTCCCAAAAAGACGGGGTCAGAAAGCCACTGAACATAGAGAAGCGCCGTGATGGTATGCTAATGGTAAAGATCCCAAGTGCGGGTACAACGCCTATCCCTGTTGTTCTACTAATGCGTTCTCTAGGAATGGAGAATGATAAGGAAATTTTCACTGCAATCGCTGGTCCTGCTGAAGCAATGAAGTATACTGTTGCTAATCTCAATGATGTCAAAGACAATGAAGAATACAACGTTGAAACCTCAGAAGAAGCTCTGCAATGGCTAGAGAAGAAGTTTGCTGCTGGTCAGCAAAAGGAGTACCGTGAGGCAAGAATTCAAAATTTGTTGGACAAAGAACTGCTTCCACACCTTGGTTCAGGACCCGAACACCGTGAAAAGAAAGCGATTTTCCTAGGTCGAATAGTTCGTCAAGTACTTGAGATGGCAATTACAGATAAAGACCCTAATGACAAGGACCACTATGCCAACAAGAGAGTAAGGCTAGCCGGAGACTTAGTTGAAGATTTATTCCGAGTCAGTCTACAGCAACTTGCACGCGACCTCAAGTATCAATTAGAACGTCATCACAACAGAAAGCGTGAGTTACGTATCAACGCTTGCTTACGACCTGATGTTCTCACTCAGAAAATTATGCACGCTTTAGCGACCGGAAATTGGGTTGGAGGTCGCAGCGGTGTCAGTCAACTACTGGATCGCACTACCTATCTTGCTGCTTTGTCCCACATGCGAAGGGTTACCAGCCCCTTAGTTCGGAGCCAACCACATTTTGAAGCCCGAGATCTCCACCCTACTCAATGGGGTAGGCTCTGCCCTAACGAAACTCCGGAAGGACAGAATTGCGGACTCGTAAAGAACGCCTCTCAAATGATTGACGTCTCCGAAGAAGTTCACGAAAACGAGGTAAAACAACTCCTTAGTGAAGCAGGCGTCGATTCCTCACCTGCAGGGTGGGCTGAAGGATTCCGAGTTCACGTCAACGGTGATATTTTCGGATTACACAAAAACGCCTCTAAATTAGTTAATCAATTCAAGCGTCGAAGGCGCCAGGGACGAATTCGGCCAGAAGTTAGCATACGCTACGACGGGGCAAACAGAGATGTTTTCATCAATACTGACAGGGGTCGAATACTAAGACCGCTCTTGGTTTTGGAAGATGGTGATTTGGTTCTATCAAAAGACCATTTAGAAATGGTAAGATCCGGAGAATGGACTTTTGCGGATTTAGTCTCAAACGGGGTAGTCGAATGGGTGGATGCAGAAGAAGAAGAAGATCTTCTAATCGCACCACGACCTTTTGACTTACCAATGGTCTCTCCAAAGCACGGGCGCCCAATAAACCCGGCTTCAGTAGAATGGGTAAACCTAGGTAAATCCCAAATTAAGAAAGCTAAGCTGAGGGTCGAAGTGAAGATGCCAAATGGTGACACAGAGATAGAGAATTTTAGTGTGCCACTAAATTACTATCAGGAGGACCTCGAGGCTATTCTACGAAAGCAAAAGAGGCAAAATACGGTTCTTGCTTACACTCACGTAGAGATAGATCCTCAACTAATCCTAGGAGTTTGTGCATCACTAGTTCCATACCCTGAGCACAATTCTACTCCAAGAGTTACAGGTGGTACAGCAATGGTCAAGCAAAGCCTTGGTCTTCCTAGCGCAAACTACCGTCTAAGGCCTGATACTCGCATGCACGTAATGCACTATCCACAGCAATCAATTGTTGGAACGCGATCAATGAAGACTACGAATTTCGCTCAAAGGCCAGGTGGACAGAATTTCGTAGTTGCTATATTGAGCCATCATGGATACAACATGCAAGACGCAGTTGTGATGAACAGGGCATCAGTAGAGCGATCTCTTGGTCGCTCTTCCTTCATACGCACATACAATGCAGAGAACAAACAATTCCCTGGCGGACAGAAGGAACAGATTGAAGTTCCAGGTACAGGACTTGATGAGGTTAAGGGTCTCAAGTCTTGGGAGAGTTACATCCATCTCGAAAGAGATGGTCTCCCGACTCCGGAGACTCACCTGTCAAGCGTTGGAGCAGACAGCGGAGTCCTAGTAGGAAAGACAAGTCCACCAAGATTCCTCGAAGAATCACATGGCCATTTCCTTCAGGCCCAAGAACGCCGAGAATCATCAATGATGGTTCGAAATGGTGAATCTGGCTGGGTTGACAATGTATTCGTTACAGAATCACTTGATTCAGGACTTCTGTGCCGCATAACTTTGCGAACAGAAAAGGTGCCTGAATTAGGAGATAAATTCGCAAGTCGACACGGTCAGAAAGGTGTAATCGGCAGACTCGTAGATGAGAAGGATATGCCGTTTACTGTTGACGGTATCGTGCCGGACCTAATTATCAATCCTCACGCTATTCCATCTAGAATGACAGTAGCACACGTTCTCGAGATGATTGGTGGAAAGGTTGGTTCGATGGAAGGTCGACAAATCGACGGCACTGCGTTTAGCGGAGAAAAGGAAGAATCACTTCGTTCTGGACTACTCAGAAATGGTTTTGCACACACAGGTAGAGAACCAATGATTAGTGGTGAAACCGGAGAAGCCTTCCAAGCTGAAATCTTCACTGGAGTGATTTTCTATCAGCGCCTACACCACTTAGTCAGCAGTAAACTCCACGCTCGAAGCCGTGGTCGAGTACAAATCTTGACTCGACAGCCAACTGAAGGAAGAGCCCGACAAGGTGGTCTGAGGTTTGGAGAAATGGAAAGAGATTGTCTGATTGCCCACGGTGCCTCGATGGTAATCAAAGATAGACTACTCGATGAATCAGATGGCTGGCCTTTGATGGTTTGTAATAACACTGGTTGTGGACACATCGCATACTATGATTGGAAGAGGAGGACACCGGTTTGCCCAGTTTGTGGCGATCGAGCAGACGTTCACTCCGTTCAAACATCCTATGCTTTCAAACTACTTCTGGACGAAATGAAGAGTCTCGGAGTAGCTATGCGCCTTGAACTGGAGGACCGAAGATGAGTGCCCGTGGAGTAGCTAAAATCCCAAAGAGGATAGATTCGATTAAATTCAGCCTAATGGATCCAAATGAGATCCGAAAGATGTCGGCCGTCGAGGTGAAAACAGCTGATACATACAAGGATGATGGACATGCATTCAAACAAGGATTAATGGATCCAAAAATGGGAGTTATTGACCCTGGAATTCGCTGTGAGACTTGCGGAAACAAGCACGATGAGTGCCCTAGTCACTTCGGTCACATCGCACTTGAACTACCTGTCATGCACATCGGCTTCACAGCTCTCATTAAGACGGCTCTGAAGTGCACTTGCAATGAATGTAGCCAAATTCTTCTGCACAGTGCAGCAGATACTCACCCCCTAGATCCAGAAAAGTCCGAGCAAGATTACTACCGTGACCGTGTTCATGACGTAATGAGAAAGCATGGTGTAGGGTCGACTGAATTCAAGAAAATCATCAAGGAAATAGAGAAGGAATGTTCCAGTGCTAAGCGTGCTATTTGCATGCATTGTGGTTCGGAACAAGGTAAAATCCTCCTTGACAAGCCTTCTACTTTCAAAGAGAAGAAAGCGGACAAGGGAGAGCACAAGCTGAATGCCAGAGATATTCGAGAGTGGCTTGAAAAAATTCCCGATCAACATCTGATATTCCTTGGAATGGACAGCGATTCCAGTAGACCCGAGTGGTCAATTATGAAGGTTCTTCCAGTGCCGCCAATTACAGTACGTCCTTCAATTACATTAGATAGTGGAGACCGCTCGGAAGACGACCTTACTCACAAATTAGTAGATGTTCTGAGAATTAACCAACGCCTGCGTGAAAATCGAGACGCAGGTGCCCCTCAGCTGATTGTTGAAGATTTGTGGGAATTATTGCAATACCACGTCACTACATATTTCGATAACCAGACAAGCGGAATCCCACCAGCAAGGCACCGCTCTGGAAGGCCTCTGAAGACTCTTTCACAACGACTCAAGGGTAAGGAAGGAAGGTTCAGAAGCAATCTTTCCGGAAAGCGAGTTAACTTCTGTGCTAGAACTGTAATCAGCCCAGATCCAAATCTTGGAATCAACGAAGTTGGTGTACCAGTTCAAACAGCCAAGGAATTGACGGTACCGATCCGGGCAACTAGTAGGAACCGAGAACAATTGCGAAGGATGATTATGCGCGGACCTGATGTTCACCCTGGAGTTAACTACATTATCAGGGGAGATAGCTTCAGAGTTAGAATTACTGACAGAACAAAGTTCATTTGGGCTGGATTCCGCTGTCTAAATCCTGATTGTCACTCAGGTAGTGATGATGAACCATACGCAGGATATAGACCTGATTTGAATACAGTACTTCCTGCACCGAACTTCCTTCCCGGCCTTGAACTAATGAAGCAGATGAAAAGGAACGAATTGGGGGATCTCGAGGATGTTTGGTCAGTAGATCTTGACACAACTATTTCCAACCTCCGCGGTGAAGATGAAAATGGTCGTCCACTAGCTGAAGATGACCCGAGAGCGATTATCCACAACCGTTGGGTATGGGAACAGAACAATCCCGATGAGTACCTTCCTGAGCATCTGGAAGTGAACTGTCCACACTGTGGTAGCCCGTCAGTCGAGGATGAATATGGTGAGGTTTACAGAACCGAAGTTGAGGATAGACTTTCAACTTACGACAGAGACGGTAATCCGCGGCCTGGAGTAATAGTTGAAAGACATCTTATCGATGGGGATGTAGCAATTTTCAACCGTCAGCCGTCACTTCACAGAATGTCAATGCTAGTGCACGAAATTCGGGTAATGCAAGGTAAGACCTTCCGATTTAATCTTGCAGATTGTACCCCATACAATGCCGATTTCGACGGAGATGAAATGAATTTACATGTGATTCAATCTGAAGAGGCTAGAGCCGAAGCGAAGATTTTGATGAGAGTTCAGGAACACATCATCACACCAAGATACGGTGGTTCGGTTATTGGAGGAATCCACGATCACATTTCGGGTGCATATCTACTAACTCATGGTGAAAGAATCCTGCCAAAGGAATTGGCTATGGAAGTAATGGGTTCTGTCGGCTGGGACGGAGAAATGCCAGAAGAAGTAACTACCAAGGATGGAATGGTAGGTTACAGAGGCGCTGATTTACTCAGTTTAATCATACCTGCCGGATTCAAATTAAACTACACTAGTAGAAGCGGTGACGAAGTTAATGTCACCTCAAACGGTATCGTCAGTGGTACTATCGACAAGCGAGGTATAGGTGCTGAAGATGGAAGATTACTTGATGCTGTAGTTCAGACTCACGGAACTAACCGTGGTGCTGAATTCCTAAATCGGATGACAAAGATGACAATCGCAATTTGTACATCTCTTGGATTCACCACTGGAATCGACGATGAAGATCTTCCGATAGCCGCTATACAAGAAATTTCAGAAATCAACGCCCGTGCTAGTGATGAAGTCGATTCAGAATTAGCAAAGTTTGGAAAAGACGGACGCCGCTACGAAACTCGTCCTGGAAGAACTCCATTGGAGACACTAGAAGAAAATATTCTCCAAATTCTTGATTCTGCTAAGGCTGAATCAGGTAACGTTGCTAAGTCATATCTTGGAGAAGATAACTCCGCCGTAATCATGGCAACCTCAGGTGCACGTGGTTCAATGGATAACCTAGCGATGATGGCAGGTTCAATTGGCCAACCAAAGGTTCGTGGAAAGCGTCTAGAACGAGGATACCAAGATAGAGTGCTTTCTCATTTCCCACGTGGTGTGAAGGGAGCCGAAGAAAAGGGATTCGTATCATCCTCGTTTAAGCAAGGTCTTCAGCCAACTGAATTCTTTATGTTGTCTGTATCTGGAAGGGAATCTTTAGTCGATACTGCGGTTCGTACTTCTAAGTCGGGGTATATGCAACGCAGACTCATTAACGCAATGGACGACCTCAAGGTCTCCGAAGATGGGAACGGTTCAGTCAGAAATACTGCTGACAGAATTATCCAATTCGAGTATGGAGAAGATGGAATAGATCCAGCTAGAAGCCGAAAGGGGCTGCCTTTCGACATCACTAAGGTACTCGACGATGCTCTAGGGGGTGACGAGTGATGGTAGTCAAGAGTGCAACCAAGAAGAAATTGATGGATCTTGGAATTGCTGAGGAATACGCCCACCGTCTCGCAGATGATCGCAAGTGGGATGACGTAAAGGTGCTTACAGCAGGAGAAATTGCTCAAATTTGTGCTACAGATTCTGGAATGGCACAGAATATCTCAGAAGTTATTCAAGGCTCCACGAAAGCGGCTCAAAAAGAAAAGGCTGCTGAGAAAACTCTGATTCGTCGCCGAGTTGCAACACGTCGTAGAAAGAAGAGTGTTCTCCCGTTGCAGGAATATGATTCCGAAGATAAGATGCGTCAAATCCATCGTGATTTAGATATTGAAAACCCAATGTTCGTGAGCCTATCAGATGCAGCTGCAAAGGAAAATATCCGAATCACGCCAAAGACAATCAATGACCTAGTCAATGGTTTATTGTCGAGAGGAAAGAAGAAATTAACTGCGGCTGAAGCACGAAAGGTGGTCACTTGTGCAGCAGCCGACATGAAAATGTCAAGAGTTGATCCACACGAGGCTGTAGGGATTACCACAGCTCAATCTATTGGAGAACCAGGGACTCAGATGACAATGCGTACTTTCCACTATGCTGGTGTAGCTACGGTTAACGTGACCCAAGGTCTTCCAAGGGTAATTGAAATTGTTGATGCTAGAAAGGTTCCAAAAACACCGACTATGCTTGTTTATCTCGATGAGAACGATGCAAAAGGCAAGCCTCTTCGAACCAATGAAAAGAAGGTTCAGGCAATAGCTGCCGCTATTGAGACTACGACAACTAGAGACATTGCTTCCATAGATGTGGATGTAGCACAAAGACACCTAAATTTGGACCTAAACACGTCTAATCTACGTCTGAAGAAAATGACTGGTGCAGAGGTTAGGGATAAATTGCAAAGAGCTCTACGTCTCTATATTCAGGCCGACAATGAAGACAAGCCAAAGGTTCTGAAAATAATCCCAGGGGTTGCCAAAGAAGATGATTTAGCACAATTGGCTAATGACCCTCCAACATACACTGCATTACTCCAACTTGAAGACAAAGTCAAGAAACTTAGGTTGAAGGGATTACCGGATATCATTCGTGCAAATGTTCAGGGCCCAAATAAGGATACTGGCGAATATTACATCGCGACTATTGGTTCCAATTTAGCAAAGGTCAGTGAATTCGCAGGTGTAGACAGAGGTCGTACCTATACGAATAACATCAATGAAATTTACCAATATTTAGGGGTTGAAGCAGCAAGACAGGCAATTGTCAATGAGATGAAAGATACTCTTGAGGGTGCGGGTCTTGAAGTAGATACAAGGCACCTAATCACCGTGGCTGACGTAATGACAAGCGAAGGTGAGGTACGAGCAATTGGACGACACGGAGTTAGCGGTACGAAGCACAGTATCCTTGCAAGGTCGGCATTCGAAGTCTCCGTAAACCACTTACTTCGTGCGGGTGTGATTGGTGAAAGAGATCACCTAAGAGGTGTAACCGAGAATATTATTGTGGGTCAACCAGTAGCACTTGGGACAGGTAGTGTAGATTTGTTCTACATACCTGAAGAGGCGGACGCTTGATGGAGGAATTCGAATGGATCTAGCTAGACAATTAAAACAAGGAATTAGCACAGGAAATGTACTATTTGGCCAACGCCAAACAACAAGCGCTTGTAACAAAGGGGATGCTAGGTTGGTATTGGTGGCAGCAAACTGTCCTGAAGATTACATATCTACATTGACAACTAGCCACCCTGATATTCCTGTTCATCGAGTTTCTATGGTCAACCGTCAATTGGGTGCGGCATGTGCTAAACCATTTCCAGTTAGTGCCTTGTGTGTCATCGATCCAGGGCAGTCAGATCTCCTTACGCTTAGTACAAACCTTTGATGGCTTGGTATAATCACCTTGATTTTTGGGTTTAATCCACACTAAGTGGGGATTCCCTTCAAGGTCTAAACGGTTACCAGAAGATATGGATGACATCGTCGGGGATTTACTCAATCTTCGTGGAGTCAGATTATCTGAGCCTCTTAGTTCAATTGATATTGTAGGTTTCAGATGTCTTGGGGTTGCTGAAAAAATACCCGAGTTAGAAGAGGAAGCGAGTTCTTCTGTACACATTTGGCATGTGCCCAAGGCTATCCTTCCGGTTGGCATTGCAGAGGCTGAGCGATGGCTTGTGGATGCACCAAGTGGGGCTCATTGGATTTTGAGTGAAAGGGAGTTCGAAGAACGGGCTAAAGAAATTCTATCGTCTAAAATGAAAATAGAATTATGGAGCCCTGAAGTTCTAAGTCGTTGGATTGGTGAAGCGGTTTTGAGGGGGGATTTAGTAGCTCAAATCCCAAGTCAAATCCCCTCAGCTAAAGAAATACAAGATAGGGGTCCAAATTATCGAAAGGAAAAGATGGTTATTCTATCGCCTATAATTAACCTTGATGAGTGGTGTATCCAAAGAGGAATAGAATATGTTGATGCTAAACCAGTCCTCTTACAATCTCGTATATGGGAGATAAATGGTGCATTAGTTAGCCCGGATGGGGTGAGAGAAGAGGGAAGCTGGAGGGTCTTAGAAGATCCCTGGGCCAATCGTTTAGAAACCCATGAATCGCAACAAAATTTACCCAATATACCCAATCTAAGGCTCATTAATGCGAAAGATAACCAGTGGTTGAGTGATGACGATTTGAGAGTCATGTTAGTCGGTATATTAGAGTTAAGGCGTCAAAAACAAGATGAAGCAATAGAGGGAAGTTCTGTTAGAAGCACTATGCTAGAAAAATGGTCGTTTGATTCAGAAGGTGCGGTACTCCAAGAAATTCCATCCGCAATTCCTGGCTGGCTACTTGACCATGAAGGCGGGCTCGAGTTGCTTCATTCTAGAAATGGACGAACTTATGACCTCAGTTCCTTTGAAGCGCCATAATTTCATCAGTGGATAATGTGTCTCCAGACATCAATCTCGTCATTAGATCTGCAACTTCTACTTGCTCGTCATCCTCACTAGTTCCGCCTTCTCTCGTATCCAATGCCTTTAGCAAATCTTGCATTGAATGAATACATCTTAGCGATACGATGTATCTACCGTGAAGGGAGTCTGCTTCTCTTTTCGCTCGAGTGACTCCTGACTGGGCAGAATTCGCCTTCTCGCGTAACCTATCTACTTCTTCTGATAGTTCAGCCATTAGGTCATGTGCTTCTTGAGCCCCAATGACTGCTCGCTTTACTTTTTTATGCGCGTCTTCTTGTTTCTTTTCTGCATCTCGCAATTGAATTTTCAATTCTCTAATTCCACCATCAGATTTTTGTTCCTTGGCTTCACGAAGTTCTTGGTGTAATTTTTTCATTTTTGCTATGAACTCTTTTTCTTTCTTCCCAAGGAAACGTCCTTCATTATATTGTTTTTCTAAACGGTCGATTTCGGTTCGGATTCTTCCTGGTGAACGAGTTTTGTTGTGATTTTCTCGACTTTCATCTTGAGAATCATTTTCTGCAATCCTTTCTCTAAAATCAGTCCTGATAACTCTTAGAGTTTCAGTTCTTTCTGACCTAATTTCCTTTAATTCTCTAACGGTTTGATTTGCCTCGTCACGTAGAGCTTTTTGATTTTGAACTTCAGTGATTAATTCCTTTACTTGTCGATTTAATTCATTTCTTTCATCAAGTAATTTTCGAACTTTTGAATTCCATTGATCTCGTTCTTCTCGATTATAGGAAATTTGTTCTTGAATATCCTCACAAAGGGGTTGCAGGATGCCGCGAATTTCCTCGCTTTCCATGTTCATGTTATCCTGCCCCTCGAATTTGACGTGGTAAGTTTACCATTTAAGTTCATGTGAAGTGTTTTCCCTCATTCTCTACGACTGGCGGAGTTTCCTTTCCTCGGTCCGCCTCTTGTGACTCCTAGTCTTCGCATTCCTTTCTTACCAGTTTTGCCTTTTCTAGGAGAGTTTGATTTAGATGGCTCTGGTTTATTTGTCTCCTGTGTGATTCCCGTCAAACTACCAGAATCAAGTAATGCGGATAATTCATTGGCGTTTAGAGAACCCCCGGTGCTCGCTCGCTCCTTTACATCGATTAAACGAATCTTTCTTCCGCTTCCTGATGTGATTTTTAGATAGGACCTAAGCCTTCCAGCTTCCCTGCGTAAACTCTTTCTTTGGGATTTGATCGAATCTAGTCTTTTGTCTATAGAACTAATTCCCTTGCTCATTTTCCTTATTTCTTTGCGAGTTATGTTATCAGGATTTACTTGATCTTGTTCTGTTACGGAATTTGTAACTTGCTTTCCAGCCAGCCTAGTTGCGTCTAATTTAGACGTGACTTTTCGTAAATCATCAATTTGTTCTGCATACAGGGCATGAGCGGCTTCAGCTTCACGCTTGCGGACCACAGCTGCTTGTAATTCGAAAAACCTGCGAAAAGAATCCAATTCCCGATTTATTGTGGGGACAGATGTGAGGTCATTGTCTATAGTTGTCAATTTAGAATAAGTATCTGCCATCCATTCTTCCAATACGGCAGCGGGTGGCGGAATAGAGACATTCACTCTATCTCGCAATTCTCTGTGCTTATCCGCCTTTTTCTTGATTTCATGAAAATCACGCAGTAGAGTTCGCCTCTCAGAATTGACTTCTTCCATTCCATCAAATGCTCCTCTCAAAGATTTCACAATTTCAACCTGAGAGCGACGATCTTGACGTAGTGAGTTGAATTCTTCATCTAAAGAGCGTAAGTCCCTGTCTAATTGTTTGACTTTGTCCTCGATCTCACCATGAGGGAGATCTTCGAGATCATCGAATAACCCCTCTTTCATTCCTCTTCACCCCTAGAATGGGAACTTTTCTGTTCATTACCACGATTTCGTTTAGCGTGGTTTTGCTTGTTTTTATTGCGCTTTTTAGCAAAACTAGAGTCTCCGCCATTTTGAACTTGGATCATATCCTTGAGTAAATCAGGGAATCCCAAGCCTAATTCGCTATAGCCATCCTTTAATCTACGTTGCCAGTGTTCGATAGCCTGGTCAGATTGAGAAAGTAATTCCTTGGCTCTATCGAGTTGTCTTCTGACATCTCTGATTTCTGCTTCCATTGCTATTTTTTTCTCGTGCAAAGGTTGCGCCTTTTCTACTGCCTTAATCATGTCTCGATGGGCCTTATTAGCGATAGTAAATTGGTGGGACATTTCTCTCCTTGAATCGATATAACCTGCCATTTCAGGGTTAGAATCTCTTCTTTCCTTAAGCCATTTTTCGTTTTGTAGAATAAGTCTCTTTCTACGTTCTATCATTTTTTTCTCAGCTTTATGATCTAATGCAGAAGTTTGGATATTTTCTTCTATTTCATCCAGTTCCTCAAACAGTTTTTCCTTTTTCCAATCTGGATCTAGGTTAACCATCCCTCCTGATTTAACCAATAATTCTCTATGTTCTTTGACCTTTGAAATGAGACTTCTGGCTACTATCTGAGCCTTATCTCGTTCTCCTTTTAATTGTGAAACAACTTGATTCGCTTGTTTATGGTTGGTTACAGAACGGTTGACCTTTGGAGTCAGGTTTTGTTCTTCAGCTTCAAGAGTGCGAATGACTGTAGGCAATTGCTCCTTTAGTAGCATCCTCCTATCCAGCAAAGCCTGCGCAAGTTCGTCAGGCGTAACTGCTAGCAGACCATTAGCATCCATATTCAGGCGGCGGAAATTAGCGCCCATCATAAAGGTCACTACGTGACCTAGAATCGGGGTTTCCTTGATACGCTGAACTACCGCGAGGTAGAGCCAATGATGACAGGCGTTGGTCGTCACAACTTGCTTGTGATAACAGCCTCAATGGTTTTAGTAACCTTGATTTCAATAAATGTCTCTGCCGAGGAGAGATTTACGATAGAAAACTCGGCTGATTGGGAAATCACGGTTATCGACAATTCAACTTCACTCCAATCCGATAATTCCTCGGCTTTTGCAGGTGACCTGATTCAATTATCTATTGAGATATCCAATGGCGATACTACTGCAGGACATGATGAGTGGCGTTTTTTTACTGAAGTGGACGGACAAACTACTCCTGAACTAACAGGTTTCCTAGAGGGGACAGAGTCTACTGTGATAGTAAACATCTCCTTTGGTCCGCTACCTGAAGGGGTTTTGAGGTTGATATTTTCTATTGATTCCACTCAGCAAAATGAAAGTCTTACCTTATTGGTAGAACCTAATCCACTCAATCTCACAGCAGCTAGTTCCTCAGAAATAGCATTAATCGGTGAACCTGTGCACGTAGGAGATTCACTAACTGCTTCAATATTAGTCCATAATCAGGGTCAGAATCCTGAATCCGTCAGTTTACTGATTTCATCCGATGGCTTAGAACAAATTCAAGGTGAATCCATATCTATTAATCCAGGTTCAAGTAGAGAGGTGTCCGCAACTTTTTCACCTTCCTCACCTGGTTCAATGAATCTAGATTGGAAAGTGTATTCCAGTAATGGAGGTGTTGCAAGAGAACTTAATGGAAGCACTGTAATTGAGGTTTTGGAACCCCAATCAATCCAGTTAGTTGTAGATACTTTGGATTGGAATTTAGAAAACGGGCTTAATTCTGAAATATCTCTTTACCTTAGTGAGGGAAGGTCTAGAGAAGTTGAAATCGAAGTTTCAATACTCGATCAAACCATAGAGTCTACTTTACAATCTTTTCAAATTACAATGGATCCGGGTCGTCGGCAACTAAACCTCGATTTTGGCAATCCTACTGCGGACTCGCTAATTTTTCGAGCTCGACCGATATCATGGATTGCTGATGAGGAAATCGAGATTAAGACTAATTTAATTTCACCTAACCTAGAATTGGTTGTGTCTTCGGAAGGAGTAGTAGCAGCCCCTGTGATAGGTGAAAGCGTTAATATCCCATTTACTCTAATCAATAATGGAAATACACAAACCTTACCAGGTGAAGTCAGAGTGGTTAGAAATTCAGATTGGATGATACTTGACACAATTCCAACATATTCAATTAATCCAGGAGGGTCATTTAGTGGCGAATTTACAATTGAGGAGTGGCCTGATTCAAAAGTTGTTGATGTACACATCATTTGGCTGACTAGTGGGGTTACTGAGAGTCTTCTTTTAGAGATTGAAACGTACTCAGACAATAATGCAGAGGCCGAACTTCCATTCGATATAATGGCTGCAATTTATGGTACAGTTACTGGATTAGTTCTTGTGATGTTTATTTTGGTTATGTATCGAACAGTATCCGAAAGCGTCGAAGATACTGGAAAATCCAGGTTTAATAGAATAAGAGAGGCAAGAGGGGAGAAGAAAAAATCTGCAGCAGTACAGAAGCGGGAGATTCCCTGTCCAGAATGTGACCAACGTTTGCATATTCCCAATAGCCATTCAGGTGCTGTAAAATGTCCAGCCTGTACCTCTAGGTTCATTGTAGATCCAATTCCATCTGATGGAGTTGGCTCAATTCCAGAAGAAGATATTTCTGAAAATCAATCAGAATCTCATATGCTACAATTACCTAAGCAGATTTCAGCTCGCTCAATGGATGATTTGTTATCATGTCCGAGTTGTCATCAAACTCTAAAAATTCCAATAAACAAACGTCCAGTAAAGGCTAGATGCCCGGCTTGTCGGTCAGAATTCTTAGCAGAGTTTGGAGATGCATAATTGGGGTTTGTTTATGGATGAGTTAAGCGACTTCGAGGAAATGTATCTGAAAAGGATGTTTGAGATACACTCTGAACAACCCTCTGCGATAGTTAAAACATCGATGTTGGCTGAATCTATGGGTGTTAGCGACGCCTCAACAACTGAAATGATTCAGAGATTAGCGGGTCGGAATTTGGTCACTTATATCCCCTACAAAGGCTCGAGATTAACCACAGAAGGTTTTGCTATCGCTGGTAAGATAAAACGTCGACAATTACTTCTTGAATTACTCTTAACCGATGTCATCGGATTTGAAGGCGACGTTAATTCGATAGCATGTGAAATGGAACACGCAGTTAATGATGAATTAGAGGCTTCAATAGACCGATTATTGGGTTATCCTGAGCATAATAATTTTGGAGAGAAAGTGCCACAAATTTCAAGAGATTTTGAATCAAATTTAACTTCCCCCTTATTGCCAATCTCGAATATGCCAGAAGGCACTAGTGGTTTAGTTGAATTGATCGCTTTATCAGGCCATGACATTAAAACACTAGAAAATCAACAAATTTCTATTGGTGTAAGAATTACCAAAACACCAACCTCAACAAACGTTTCTGGATGTCCATTTTTGTTTTCTGAAGATTTGGAAAAGAGAATCCTAGTAAGGCTGGAGGATTAGAACTTGAAGGACAATGAACCTCCTAATTTGGAAGATGCTCTAAGTTCACTAGCATCAGATGTTATTGAAGATGAGCGGTTTTCTTCCCAGCAAGAAATTGAAATTAATCGAATTAATGAAGCAGTAAATTCTGAAGCCCTAGCTAATACTAATGTTGATAGTTTGAGGAGTCAAGAAAGAACTCTTCTTCGAATAGATAGACTCCTAATTAGCGGTGGGATTCGATTTGTGTTATTCTTACCATTGATCGTGGTGGTAAACTTTGGTTTAGCCCATTCTTATAGAAATACAACTCCGGAATGGTGGCTTGAGCACATGCAAGAAGTTGCTCCTGTCGAGATGCATTTAGGAATACATTTCCTCTCATTATTCATCTTGGTTGCAAATATAGCGCTACTTCTGTTATTATTCAGATTATTGACTGTAACTAGGAAGATCTTCCAACATGAAGCAGAATCTTTGACGACCGCTGGCTTGACTTTCAAGAGTTCTCACGGATACGCAGAAATGCGAGCTACGATTAACGGTTCTAGAAGGCAACTTGGAGCTACAATCAGTTTCCTAATTTTTGCTATCCTTTTTCTTGGGGCAGCACTATGGCTAGCCCCTAATGGCGACCTGTCGCCTAGTTTAGTTGCTCTCTCAACTGGGTCTTTACTTGCTGGACATGGGACATTTTTAGTCTCAAATAAATCACGATTCAATGCGAACGAACCTTGGGGTATGTTGAGTGCATTCTCGCCACCAATACACCCCGCTTTACTTCGTTATCCATTTTCAGACGTGATTAAAGCCCATATCGACCCATTATTGGCGGTTAGAATTTCTGAATACTTGCGGACAGTAGAATCAGAGATTAAACCAGGTCAATCTATTACAGAATTACAAGAGACCTTGTTACATCTACTCCATCTAAGGAGAAGGTCGCTTATTGATGAGAATCAATTTAGATATGCCCTGTCTTCAATGATAGATTCTGAATCTATGGATGGTTTTTTCGAGCATCCAGAATTAGGCCAAGAAACATGGGATAGACTACTATCCAGGGCTATGCTTGATTGTGCACCTTTCTTCCGCCTCCACGATCGCTTACACATGAGACAACAGAATGGTAAAACTGGTGACGTTTGGTTTGATGTTGATATGGAAAACTTGGTTGTTGGCCCTGCAAATCTTTTTGCATTCATTCTCAATCAAACTGATGAGGTACAAGATTTGGTTCTTAGAGTTCAGACACCAGATTTTCGACCAAATGACTGTGAATATCGTCTAAAGATTGAACCACATAATTCGATTTCTTTTGATGGCATTATATCCTCTAAAATCACAGATACATTGCCAAATATCCTAAATTCTACAAGAATTATATGGCAGAGTTTGTTACCATCTAGTACCGGAGAATCTACGGTTACAATTCGACTTGAAGATTTAGATGGCAACCTAATTTCGGGGAGAGTATTGACAGTACAGATTCGTAACGATCTTTTCACTAGACTCAGGATGTCAACGGGTGCTTTGTTTATGTTAGGTGCGATTATAGCAATCCTCTCACCACTTTTGCCCTTCATTGGGTCAGTCCTTGGCCTCTAACCATACATCGGGTTGATTCAAGAGGGAAACACCTGTGGCCCGGCTGTGTCTGATGAAACCTCGAACCCAGACGATGACCTACGGAGTCGTCTGCACGCCATGGAAACCAAGGTTAGGCGCATGCGAGATAATCGCAATAGTCACAATGAGAATGCTCGAAGGGCAGCGGATTCTCGTAATGCTGTCCAAGAACAAGCGAAAGGCCTACGCGATTCTATTGACGAAATGAAGGCTAAACAAAAAGAAATCAGGGATCAAGCAAGAGTTCACAAGGCGAGGAGAGATGAAATTCAAGGGCATATCAGAGAAATGATTGCTAAGAAAAGAGGCCGTAGGGACGACGAAAGAGGGACTAAATCAGTAGTTATTGAATTGTCCGAAACCGAGGGACAAATCGAAAAGATTGAGAGACGCTTGGAGACTGATGGTAGATTGAAACTGGAAGATGAAAACAAACTCCTAAAGGAATTAAAGAAGTTAATCGGAAAGAGAAATGAGTTACTTCCTGCAGTCAAAGAATATCAATCAATTAGTATAGATCTTGGAGATATGAATGAATCGATTAGCCGTCTTAAGGCTGAAGCAGATTTAGAGCATCAAGCGATGGTTGACTGTCATAAGAAAGGAGACGAAATATGGGAGGAAATCAAGCCATTATTCGAGGAAAGAGATTTCCTAAGGGCCGAAGGTGATAGGCTACACAACATTTTCGTCGAGGCAAAAGCAGCAGCGGATGAAGTCCATAACGAAATGAAAGTATTGCTTGATCAAGTAAATGAAATTCGCGACTCAATAAAAGCCGCCAGGGAAGAGCGAGAAAAGACAATACGTGATCATAATCAGTCAGTCAGAGACGCCATTAGATCGCCTTCTGAAAGTGAAGAATTAGCTGGTTCATTGGAAGAAATGTTGATGGAAAGTGGTACCTTGACCCTTGGCGGGACAGGGGCAGAAGATGAGCCAGATAACCGGGCTATCAAATCAAGAAAATCAAAGAAGCGTAGATTAGGGACAACTAGGGGAAAGTTGTGAACTTACCAACCTCTTTCCTCTAGACGCACATCCAAAGTTTCGATTTCCAATCCAGGCATTGGCTCACCAATCATTGCACTGGCTTCAGCTACGACGGATGGATCCTCATAGTGATGGGTCGCTAGCACTATTGCTTCAGCGGTCTGTATTGGGTCGGAGCTCTTGAAAATTCCAGAGCCAACGAATATTCCATCCATTCCATGCTTCATCATGAGGGCTGCATCAGCGGGGGTAGATATCCCTCCGGCCGAGAATGTCACAACCGGTAACCTGCCAAGTTTAGCAACCTCTTCTAGTACTGAAGAAACTTCTCCTCTAACCTCTTCCATTGTTCCAAATGGAGTGGAATCAGGGTCCAAATTGAAGGAAGAGACTTTGTTTATTCTCTGAAATCCTTGCATAATTATGTCAACCATTTCACTGCGACCTTCTTCTCCAATAGATTGAGCGTGGGCGATTTCATTTGCCACCAATCTAGCGTGTTGCACGGCACTTACTACATTTCCAGTTCCCGCTTCACCTTTGGTTCGCATCATTGCAGCGCCTTCTGCGATCCTTCTTACTGCCTCTCCTAAGTTTGTGCAGCCACAAACAAACGGCACAGTATAGTTGTTTTTTGCTATGTGGTAGAAGGGGTCCGCGGGAGTTAAAACCTCAGATTCATCTATCATATCTGCGCCTAATGCTTCAAGCACCCTCGCTTCTTCGTCATGACCTATTCTTGCCTTAGCCATTACTGGTATTGAGGTAGTTTCGATAATTTCCTTTATCATGTCCGGGTGGCTCATGCGCGCAACTCCTCCACTTGCCCTAATATCAGCAGGTACTCTCTCCAAGGCCATCACAGACACTGCCCCAGCATCTTCTGCTATGTGAGCCTCTTCTGCGTTGACGACATCCATGATGACTCCGCCTTCTTGCATCTTGGCAAAGCCACGCTTCAGCAATTCTGTGCCATGCCGCATCTGACCTAAGTCGACCCTCTGAGTCATGGTCAAGCCTATCGGCTTCTATTCATCAATCTATGTTTGAGTTCATGATAACGAGAAGCTTCAGTCAGCGAGTACTGGGGAATCTCCGGTCGCCATTTCTAATTCTAGACTTTCATTCTCATTACGCTCGATCCATTCCAATTCTTCGTCTGGTACATCAGTGTCTGCAAAAATAGCTTCAACTGGACACTCAGCCACGCATGCAGCACAGTCGATGCACTCATCAGGATCGATAACCAAGTAGGTGTCCGCTTCTCTGAAAGCTTCGACCGGGCAGACTGCTACACAATCTTGGTATTTGTGTCCTACACAGGCGCTTGTTACTACATGGGTCATGTTATCACTTGATAACCCCGTTAGAGAGGGTGCATAAGAATCCTTGTCATGAATTAGGGTATAATTGCTAAAAAAATTCAGTCAAACAATTATACCGATTTCGATATCAATTCTGACAAAACCTCACACGGGTCTTGCCCGGGGTACGACTCTATTTTGTAGCGTCCTTTCAACCCAGATTTTCTATCGATACCCTCGGCCAATCGAATATTACCTGCGACAAATGAAGACAGTGATAGGCGTACATGGAATACCTTGTCCTCATCAATCTGCGACTCAAGGTCGCTCCCCAATATCTGACTCAATACACTTTTACCTAATAATCGAAGGCTTTGTTTTGCATCTTTTTTGCTATTTATTTTCATTTCTAACAGAGTCAGCGGGGCACCATGATGAGATTTCGATTTCTCTTTGTTGATCTGTTTCTTACCCGAGGATAATTGACTCATTGCAGCCTCGATAATCTCAACATCATCTACAGCACTACAGTGCACCCTCCAAGACACGCTATGCAAGCTCATTGATTTCGGCAGAAGCAATTACCCCTTGAAGGCCACGCTGCTCTTCTGACCAAGGATATCACTTGAGGGCTTTCATTCAAATACTGGAGGCAAGTCGC
>Ga0066830_10000027_pt1 | contig 23174 bp, 19 predicted proteins | sample ETNtaG_20_FD_65499 | JGI IMG/M metagenome (GOLD analysis project Ga0066830, IMG submission 65499) | Marine microbial and viral communities from oxygen minimum zone, Eastern Pacific Ocean - ETNP201306PF45B | ecosystem: Environmental > Aquatic > Marine > Oceanic | place: Pacific Ocean: Eastern...
TCCGAAAACCGCACCATGACCTACGGAGAACAGAATGAGCATTTGAACTAACACCCTCGAATCCTTCGGATTCGCAGGATAAGATGAGAAATTAGCCTGAATTATTTCCCAATTAATTATCAGAGTCGAGTAACTCTGCTTCTACAACTTCCTCAATCTCATTTCGATTTCGAATACTGTTAATCATAATCTCAATCTTGTCATCAGAACGCGTTCTGACTAGAACTAATGATGCGACCCAGGCCAATGCAACAACAACAACAATACCAATTGCAACTGGAGGAATTGCTAGTGATTCTGAAGTGCCACCTGAACCTTCTATTTCGAAGAATACCGGTAATGAATGCATAGCACCAGCAACAGCATGAACTTCCACAGTATGGTTCCCAGATGACAGTTTATTTGGATCCAATAAAATGTGCCAAAAGAAGGGAGTTAGAGCACCTACCTGACTTGGAGTGATTGAGTAAGTTGTCTCCATCCATTCGCCTCCATCAATTCGATATTCTACCCGATCAATACTTCCTTCTTGGCCCCAAGCATGACCTGTCAAATTAATTACCTCACCAGAGGAATAATTGAGTCTGTGATTCTGTAATGTTGGTTCGATTAGTGGAGTTTGTCCGCTATCTCTTAGGAAAATTGCAAGTTCAACTGCTTCTAAAGCATCAACCATACCATATCCAAATTCTCTATTCCAATATGGATCGACCTCTGGAGCACTGGCTTCACCTCGTGATTCAGAGGTATGCTTGAGAACTTCTTTGATTTGTAATGGAGTTAAATTTTCGTTTGCCTCCCAAATCAACGCTACAATGCCAGTCACTGCAGGGGCAGCGTAAGAAGTTCCACTACCTCTTCCTGTGTACGTATTTTGCGATGCATCTCCTCCAAGGAAATTGTTGCATCCCCCACTCGAAACACAACCTTCCGCTTGGATTATATTTGTCCCTGGCGCACTAATTTCTGGAATTAATTCGTTTAGCGGATTACCATCACCATTGTCCTTGCGAGGACCCCTTGATGAATATCCAGCAATGGTGTCGTCTGATCTGTTGACGGTATTCTGATCATCAGTTGATGCGACAGTGATCGAAAGAGAGGACGCACTCATTCCAGATAGCCCATCGTTATCTTCTCCATCATTACCCGCAGCGTTGGAAACCACTACTCCTAACTCCATGGCTTCATCAAGAATTCTGCTGTGCATATCAGTCCCATCTGAACCTCCGTTCTCATGGCTGGTTATTCCCCATGAAAGAGAAATAATATCTATCCCATGACTCTCTTCCTCTACACCTGGCCAAGCATCGTCTCGATGGTCTATAATCCACTGAAGACCATTCATGGCAGATTCGTAAAATTCTTGCTCCAAAAGATAATTTTCGAACGGCCCTGCACCTACATCTGTTCCTATTCGAACGTCTACTAAGCCAGCATCTGGCGCAGAACCGTAGAAATCAGATTGGGAGCCGTCGGCCTCGATACCAGTTGCACTTGCCATACCCATACATGCTGTACCATGTTGATTGCCATCATCTGGATCAAATGAACCATCATCCTCACGACCTCCTGCAAGGATACATTGCGGGTCTGAATGTACGAAGCAAACAGCATCATATCCCGCTACAAATTTCGTATTGAGTCCAGGATGTTCATTATCAACACCAGTATCAACCATCGCGATATTAATTCCTTTACCTGTCACTCCAAAATCCCATGCTCCAATTGGATATTCTGAGGAGTTCATGGCTTTCACCGCAGGAGTTTGTACATCTCCATAGAAAACTAGAGAACCGTATCTCTCCACCATAACTACACCATCCAATTCTGCTAATTGCCAGATTTGACTTGCATTGACATCCCCAAGTAATAATGCATCGACAACAGGCAATTCGATTTGAATATCAAAACCTAACTCTTCCAATTTGATTTTGTCGATAACCGAAACATCACGGAAATAGGATAATCCAACATTTACCGGTCCGGATTCAAGTTGTAACGAGTCATGAATTCCATTGCGATCTGAATCTAATGAGGTATGTTCCCACCAATTTAAACTAGAATCCCACCAGATTGGTTCCTGATCTGGTACTTCAGTTGTGAGACCTTCTTCAATTAACTGAAGGCCTCCAGAATCTAATGGGGTATGTTCAGGATTTGAACTAGGGGCAGCAATACTTCCAGCGAGTGGAGACAATAGAATGAGCACTAGAGCTACTGCAATCGACCTACTATCCATTACAGCAAGCGCGAACGGCCGTACTTCATCAATCCCACCACACTATGAATCTGGAGATAATAGGTAAAATATCGCTGATTTAATGGTGGGGGCAGAGGGATTTGAACCCCCCTCCACCGGTCTGGAGCCGGTAATAATACCGGGCTATACTATACCCCCAATCTGTGCTTAGACGAGCGGCCATACTCTTATGATGCTCTCGGTTGGTTAGTTTAGAGTTGAGTTGATTATTCGTAATCAAAAATTACCAAATAATGGGCCGACTAGAAGGCTGATAAGCAACCAAGACCCCAAAATCGCACTCGCTAGACCCCATGCTCTTGGACGAATCCCTACACTTAGACTACCAAGTGTTCTAGGTATTGGACCGGTTATTCCGATTACAGCACGAGCAATTACTACTGTCAAACCTGCTGCTAGGATTAGACCTAATAGCATCAACAAAGAGAGAATTATTCCCAAAAATCCAGTCCGAGCAATTGCACCCACACCCTGAGCAACCAAATCGGGTGTGCGCAACCAAATCAGCCAGGCCACCCAAATTCCTAAGTGAAGGTCATCACTGAATGATGATGCCTTTTTCCAATCACGATACTCATCTGGTAGTCTAGAATGAATCTTATTTGAAATCCAGTCCAACTCTGGGATTTTGCCACTTGTTAGTGTCCTTATTCCGTGGTAAGTTAGGATGAGAGCAAGTGTAAATTCAATCCAAATCCACCATGCCCCCAAGCCAAATGCTGCCATCAATGAGATTGGTATTGCCCACAAAGAAAAACCCACACCTGCAGCAAGCAAAGTCAACAATACTCCGGAACCAGGCAGGAGAACTTCATCGGGCTGCTCATATTTCCTTTCTCGCGGCATTGCTAGAACAAACAATGGAAGTAAAGCAGTCCCCCATAATAGAGTAAGTGGATCGAATACGCTATGACCAGAGCCCTTTGTTGCTTCTTCGACCGCGTCAGCAATCTCCGAGCTTGAGTAAATTCCAGGTGACCAGGCGGTAATGAAACCCGCCGCGTCAATGATGATTACTGCATCACTTGCCCCACTTGGGAAGGATTTCCCCACACTTGAATCAGCATTATCCATCAATAATGGCCAAGAGCCATTAATCAACTCAGAATGGGAGTCTAAATCGACAGCTCTAACCCCCTCTCCCGTAGCTATTTGAACGAATGAAATGTCTCTATCAATCAACGCATCAGCCATTCGGAAATCATTTGCTTGTCGGTTTGCATTAGCAGACCCGGGAACATACAATCCAACAACAACTGCGTCGGAATCAGATAGTAATTCAAACAAAGATATCGAACCATCCCCCCCATGTTCCAAGAGAGTAAAAGAGGGAGCGGCGCCATCTGAACGTGGTGCATTTGCGTCTATGTCGGGCAGATGGATTGCGGGACCTATGCTGGCTATGGCGAGAACGAGAATTACAGCATAAGCAGGAAGAGGTAACATGGCCTCTCTCATTGAGGCCCCGAGCCAAGCAATTACTCCAAGTGGAATCATTACAGCGACCCACGTTCCACTCAACAGTGCTTGAGGATCTTCCTCCACTTTGAATTTCAAAACTCCAATAACATCACAAGGTTCAGCAGGGTCTTGATCTTGAAGTTTGAAGCAACCATCAATCATGTACAATCCGGGTTCCAATGGTTTTGACGTAGACCATGTAAGAACGGTCCTATTTGCTTCTCCGACTCTAAAGGAATGAGGTGATTCAAAGTGTTCTAGCCTCTGATCTTCTTGACCGAATCCATGAACCATGGATTCGTAACTATCCATAGGCCCGACAACTTCGATTACCTGCTGTGAAAAATCCGTAGGGCCCCAAGGTGAGATAGGAGTAAATTCGATTCTGGTTATGCGATTCGAATCGGTGACTTGGTCTAATTGAGGATCTATCAAATCCCCAGAAAATGTGATTCCACTTTTGGCATCATATGTACCCCACCATAATGACCCGGGTTGAACACAATCATGCTGTACGGATATTTGGAGAGATAAGGCATCTCCTGGTCCTAAGTCCACATCATTGACGGGTGCTTCGACCTGAAAAATATGGGATTGAGTATAGGATTCTTCCATTGTTACGACATTTGTGGCCATGTCATTTAGAAGGGTGTAAGCGCCCCATCTTAGTGTGACAAAAAATTTGGTTGTAGCTCCTGCAGGAGAACCCGGGACAACATTCGTTTGTCTACAAACTGGAGATTTCGCTTCTAATGAAGCGTATAATTCAACCATTACTGTGCCATTTAGGGAAAGCGCCTCTACTATTGGTATTCCTTGAACATCAACGAGATTTTGCGGCGCACCCGCTGTCTTAGAGAAACTGGCGGAACCACCCGGTATCCCGGTAAGAATAGGCCAGTCTCTGCGAAGCTCGGGGGCTTCTTCTGTACCATGAAGGAATATATTGTGACTGTGGGGGATGCTGAGTTCTAGTCCCGGACCAAATTCTTCTACCTCTTGACCACTAGTAGAACTGGCTACAAAAGTTCCGACAAGAAGAAGAAAAATTGCTGTTGCAACTGATCTTGTCCTTAACAACGGTCACACCTCTTGCCCCTTCGCCAATTGAACCGGCATTCAAACCTCCCGCTTCGTTGGGTTGAACAAAACCGCATTCTCTAGACTCCAAACTGGCTTCCCGCTAGAGGAAGTAAGTATGGAAAATTATGGCCATTAACGCACCTGATAGTGTTGCAAGAAAGTTTACAGAATGCTTTCCAATTAGGCCTTTGTTCTCAAAAAGTGCCCCTAGAATGGAATCCACTTGACAACCAAGCCAACCGATGAGTGTTATTACCACAAAAATTGTCAATAGAGGGATTTCAACGTCAGTAATTGAAGAAAGACTCACCGAAAGGAATGCAATTAATGCAGCACCACCCAATGCAGCGAATGTGCCGGTAACCGACATTCCTCCGTTAGTTCCAGCCGGTACTGCTTCAAGGTTGATTATACTTCGAGTTCTAGGATCTAAACTACCTATTTCGGAGGCTAATGTATCTGAGGCGGCGACGGAGATTGAAGCGCAGGCTGCCAAGTAAGCCCATTCTGGTTGATCGAGAGTGAAATTTGCAATAGCGACTAATGAGGCTACGCCTCCATTAGCCATCACATTACGCCATCCACGGGCTCCTTTGTTGTCCTCTGCCAACCTTAAGGCAGCCTTCTCCTCATACTTCCACAATGTGGCTAATGAGCCTACTGCGAGGAATGAAATCAGAATCGTTAACCATGTCCAATGACCGAACAAAGATACTGCAAGTCCGACTATTGCGGCAGCAATTAATCCAGTTTTATCTAACATTCCACGCACTGCAGAGAGCATCATCAAGCCGAATACTAGGCTGACTGAAATCATCTGGTCTGCTGTTGGGTCCATGTCCTACCCTACCATTACGACGTCAGAGGATGATGAAGGATTCCCCAATGCGGCCTAATTCGCAGGGAGAGAACGAACCCCCCTGAAGATACCACGAGCGAGAATGAGTAACACAATAATCAGTATCGAAACCCAAGCCATATTCAGTAAAAAAACACCACCCCAACCAAGTCCAATTAAGTCGCCTAATTTCTCGACACTAACCAGAGTTCCATTCCAGAATGCATGACCACCTATGGCAATGCCGAGACAAGCCATTACATTCTTTGCAGGCAATATGCTGAATCCAGCATCTGTTCTTATTTTTGCAGCATCCAATGAAGTCACCAATGAATGACCGACATCTCTAGTTCTGACACCGGGGGCATCGATTTCTCCCCCTGTTTTTTTGTCTATTAATTTCCAGTTAGATCCTTCATCGTCTTTCGCCAACATTTCCTCAAACGTAGGTCTAAAATCATCAAAGCCAGAATAGTCACCATCACCATCTATGTCGAAGCCAAGATTTTCTGCGAAATCAACCGATTTAATGCTGAATCGATTAATTACCCACTTCATTCGCTTGTCGGCATCTGTGGTTTTCGAATAATAGCCAAGACCAAAACCTGAGATTCCTGTCCATAATCCATGCGCAGGAATTGAGCCAATTCCTCTCATCAGCGCTGTTAAGGTCATTGAGGGAGCGCCCCCAAAAGCACTACCCAAAATATAGGCGAGGTTTTCGATTAAAGCAAATCCTAATCCAACAGTGAATCCGACTTGAAATCCCTTTTTTGGATTACGAATAGAAGACAAAAACAAACATACAGCCAATAATTTGAAGATTTCTTCTCCAATTGGCGCACTAATCGCTGCAGTCAAAGCCATTTCAGTAGATTCTGAAAGCCCACTTGGAAGAATTAGAGGAAAGAGGAAACTGTTGACAATTAATGCTGGAAGAGCAGAGGCCATTCCAGCGATCATCCACGCCTCAGCGTCCCTTCTTTTGGTAGGCAGACCAATAATTTTCGATGAGGTTGCCCACCATGCAAAGACAGGAATCGAAAATGCTGCTATTGAGAGGAGGAGCACTGGTATGAAAGAAAGTAAGTAAACTACTCCAAGTAAGTCTTCATCTCCAGACACTAGCGATAGCAGTAGTGGAATTGATAGCATCACACCAAATACCAAGATCGCGATAAATGCACCCCAAACTTGAGTCAATGGGGGCAAGTCTAGAACTGAATCGTCCGTTATCACAAAACGCTGGAAGCTTGTTCGCTCGGGAGTTTTGAGGGATCCACCCTCTGGGAGAGGGTGATGGTTCTTTCCTGATTTGTCCGGAGTTGCCAACCTAACATGAATCAACTTAGGTCGGTGGAGGAGAATTAAGAATGGTAGTGGAATCAAAGAACAAATAGCCCCTAAAGCTGAAAGCTCAACCACACCGTAGATTAGACCAGCAATAACAAAACTAAGCCCAAACCAAATCAAAATGAATGCAAGAATTACCGTCCCGAGCATTCTCCAGTAATTATTCCATGGCTTGCTTTTTGTTGCCAATTGTATGTTCCCAGGTGCTTGGGTAAGGGCTACTGGATCTTCCAGTAGATACCGCCTTCCAGTTGCATCTGTGATTATCCTCGACATAGAATCACCCCGGTGCCGCTCAGATCGCCCATCACTCGCGACGCCCAAGGCATCCGGTGCGGTTCCTCATCACAGCGACAAGACTCGGTAGATGGCTTTCCATTTGAGGTTCAGCCCTGATTACTAGCGTGAGCCCATGATTGCACCACAAGCGCCACAATACAACTCCACTCTATTGTTGTCTTTCTGCATAGACCACTCACCGCATGCTGGACAAGGAGGGAGGCCTTTTTCACTAGGAGCGACTCTAGGTCCTGTTCGACGCTTTTTCTTTCGGGGAATGTACCATCCTCCCTTGGGTTTCCTGACCTTCGGCATACTATCGGTTATAGTTGACATCATCAAGTGTTTCAAGACACTTTTGGACCGTTGACATCAAGTGTTTATTCAACTCCCACAGATCATGGATTGCGTTGTGATAGGAGCGGGTGTTTCTGGCCTCTCCACTGCAATCCGTTTGTTAGAGGCCGGACATGATGTTCGAGTCTTTGCTAGAGAATTTTCACCGGATTTGGTATCAGATGTTGCTGCCGCTTTGTGGTACCCATTTCTTGCTCATCCAATAGAGAAAACAGACCGTTGGGGTGCTGAGACCTATACCGAACTAACGAGATTAGGGGAACAAGAACCAACGTCTGGAATAACCATGAGATTTGGTAGAGAATACCTTCGTGAAGTTGTAGAACTTCCCGGTTGGAGGAAAGATATCACTCACTTCCGAGTTCTAGACTCAGACGAAATTCCAGAAGGTTGGATTTTCGGATGGGAATTTGAATCACCAATTATTGAGATGCATCACTACATGCCTTGGCTGTTACAACGAACTCGTGAATTGGGTGGAATAATCGAAGAAATTATTGTTGAAGATTTAGCCGAAATATCAGCTGATGTTATTGTGAATTGTAGCGGTATAGGAGCAAGAGAATTATGCCAAGATACAGAGGTTAAACCAGTTCGCGGCCAGATCATTTACATTAATCAAGACCCTGGATATGGTAGATTTGACCAACAACCAGAGACCTTGACATATACCATTGCAAGGAGGGATTGTACAGTACTTGGCGGAACCGCTCAAAGTGATGACTGGAGCCTTGAATTACGTGAATCAGACCGTGAAACTATCCTACAAAAATGCGAAGCGGTTTGGCCTGAACTTGATAGAAGCAAGATTATTGGAGAATCGGTTGGCCTCCGCCCTTCAAGAAGTGAAGTTCGTCTTGAATCTGAGTTAGTTAATGACACCTTAATCGTCCATAATTATGGACACGGAGGCGCAGGAGTGACCCTCTCCTGGGGTTGTGCTGACGAGGTCGTTTCACTGATAGAGGCCTCCCAATGAATGAGGAATCTGAAATTTTTGATATAGTGAATGATAATGACGAAATCGTTGGCTCGGCTAGTCGGAACGAGGTTCACAGAATGGGCCTGAAACATAGGTCAGTCCATCTACTAATTTTCAACAAACAAGGGTCAGTACTGTTACAAAAGAGGTCGATGGAAAAGGATACATTTCCTGGAACTTGGGATTCTTCAGTATCCGGACATGTTGATTCTGGAGAGAATTATGACGAAGCCGTAATTAGAGAATCCTGGGAAGAATTGGGTGTTAAATTTGAAGGGGTTCCTGAGAAGATTTCCAAAGTGGATGCTTGTGAAGAAACCGACAATGAGTTCTCTTGGGTTTATCGACATTTTTCTGAAGGTCCATTCTCACCCAATGAGGATGAAATTTCTGAAATTAAGTGGTTCACAAAAGAAACTTTAGATGATTATAATCTAGATGATTCATCGATTTTCTCACCCGCTTTCTCATTAATTTGGAGAAAATTAATGAAAAATCCAGAGGACTATTCTAATACGCAGATTTAGTGGTTGTAATTACTACTGCTCCAATCTTGTAAGGATCTCCATTAGAGGATGGGCGTCTGTCTTCTAATCGGCCCTTCCAACCATCTTCTATTGTGCCGATTGGAATTCGAATTGAGGCACCTCTATCCGAGACCCCGTAGGAGAATTCGTGTATGCTTTGAGTCTCATGAAGACCGGTTAGCCTCTGCTCGTTGTGTGCACCGTAAACATCGATGTGCTTCTTGATATTCTGACCGAAGGCCTCGCAGATCTTACTCATGAGCTCCTCTCCACCCTCATCTCTCATCCTTCCGTCACTGAAGTTGACGTGCATTCCTGAACCATTCCAGTCTGTGGGTCCGAGGGGCTTTGGATGCCATTCAATTGCTAGCCCATATTTTTCTGCATTTCTTTCTGCAAGGTATCTTGAGACCCAAATCTGATCGCCGGCTTCTTTCGCACCCTTTGCGAATATTTGGTATTCCCATTGGCCAACAGCCACCTCTGCATTGATCCCTTCGACATTCAAACCGGCATCTAGGCACATGTCAAGATGGGCTTCGATAACATCCCTTCCGAAAGTGTTCATAGCCCCAACAGAGCAATAGAACTGGCCTTGCGGAGTTTGGTCTCGAGGGAATCCAAGTGGTAGGTTGGATTCAGGATCCCATAGGAAGTACTCTTGCTCATATCCGAACCAGAAATCATCATCGTCCTCATCTATTGTTGCCCTTCCGTTTGAAGCGTGGGGCGTTCCGTCAGCATTCAAGACTTCACACATTACTAGATAACCATTGATTCTATCAGGGTCTGGGCAAATGAAAACGGGCTTTAGTAGACAGTCAGAATCACCACCTTCTGCTTGTTGGGTTGATGAGCCATCGAATGACCACATCGGGCACTCTTCTACTGTACCTCCGAAATTAGATCTGATCATTGTCTTGCTTCGCATGCTCTGTGTCGGTTCGTATCCATCTAACCAGATGTACTCAAGTTTGGCTTTAGGGTCCATAGGATACAACGAATAATGTACGGTTAATATAACTCACCATTTGTTCAGTTTCCTGATAGAATAGTCGCGACATTTTCAATGAATCAAAAAGAAATTGAACAAATGAATAACAATTAGGAATAAATTCATTAGAATGACGAAATTTCGCAGAATATAACCCTTGCTTTTTGCCAAACGATTAATTCAGCATATTCGACATTCACTTTGAAAGTAGTAAATAGTTTCGAAATAAATCCAGTTTTGTATTTTTGTTACTTGCTTCGACAATGTAGGGATGTTCTTGATATCTGTATTTTTAATGCTTGAAAGCTTATCTGCGTGGGACGTGATTGGAGTATAGATTTGGTGGACGTGCCGAGATTTGAACTCGGGGCCTCTTCCATGCCAAGGAAGCGCGCTTCCAAGCTGCGCCACACGCCCAGTGAGATTACGACCTGCGACGGCCATTTAAGGAGAACTGAGCAGGCAATGGCATGAGTGATGGTGCTGTCTCATCCAGTCCGAATGGACCTCCCAATTTACCAGAGGGCATTATGGAGGAACTATCCTCTAAATTATCGCGTGATGATGCGCCTTTTCTTCGACATTTACCCAAGCAACTTTCTTTACAGTGGGCAGATGCCTCAGATAATCGCTTAGGGTTTACTCGGTTTGAGTTTGACCATCACGAATTGTTTCGCAGACGTAGACTCAGGGGCTCTCCTGGCCCAGTTACAATCGCATTACATCCAAGATTGAAGGATGATGAGAAACTATTCATGCACACTCTAGTCCATGAATTACTACATGCGGCTGGATTAGTTGATCATGGAAACCAACATAGTGAGCTTGTCAATGAAATTGCACCCGCTCCAAAACTATCTGAATCACCCGTTTTGAGGACTATGAGAGAGGAGGTTCTAGCGGAACTTCCCGAACAGTCATGGATATGCGGAGAATGCGGCCATACATGGCAGAGAAGAAGGGTGTCTTTACCTCAAAGATGTCCAAAATGCGCCCGCCCATTTAGCAGTCGATAAATTAGATTAGAAGAGATAATGCCTGCAAAATCACCATGAACTCGTACTAGGTAAGAACAGCCAATGGAATTCCCGCCAACACCAGATGATATCTCTAATTTGGTTGACGATTTCATAGCTGAATCTTTTCCTACACTGATGGCGATTATTGCTATCGCAGCCTACTCTGGGTTCGTTTTCATGTTCTACAGGCTTCTAGCGAAAAGAGATATCCTGAATCTGGACCTAAGCAAATATGACCAGACAATGGATGGAAAGATTCGAGCCTTCTTTAGGACCGCTGTTTGGTTAATCCAATACGCTCTGGCCATACCTGTTCTCATCGGCTTCTGGACCGTTGTTATGGCAGTGATTCTAACCCTCCTAGCTGATGGAGATGATCACGCCAGGAATGCGTTGCTTGCCACAGCGGTTGTAGGTTCGGTGCGAATTCTGTCTTATTGGACTGAGGATTTGTCTCGAGATGTTGCAAAGATGTTGCCATTTGCGGTTCTTGGTGTATTCTTGGTCAGTTCAATTTCTGTAGAGTTCAGTGAATTCGAAGAATTGATCGAGAATCGAAATGAGTTGGCTCAATCCTACCTCAATAGCCTCATTTTGTTATCAATCTTAGAGACTATATTGCGTATCTATCATGGCCTTAGAGAATTGATTGGCGGACAACGCAGAGTAAACAAGAAATTGAAGAAAATGGCTAAGGAAACCGGTCGCTCAAAGTCTGATATTCGTGAAGATATGCTGGACGATGGAATACTCAATCATAGCGCTGGCGAAGAAGTCAATGAGTAGTATTGTTATTCAGATTGGAACTCTATCTAACTCTAGATGGCAAGGTGCAGGTTTCACAAAGGGGAAGCACCCCGCCTCGCATGGGTGCGTGGTGTAGTCTGGATATCATGCTGGCCTTCTAAGCCGGTGACCCGGGTTCGAATCCTGGCGCGCCCACCACCATTCTCCTCAGAATGATTCCGAAGGTATTCACCGTTTACATCAAATACACCAAGCAGGTCGGCGCGACGCATGAAGCGAGGTTCCCGTGCGTGGAAGAAGGCTGGGAACCAGCGCTGGAAGTGGCGAAAGAAGAAGCTACGAAGGCGAAAGGCTGCTCGAAAGCAAGCCCGTCAATGAACTCTTCACAGAGAAGAAACAAGGTCTGCGACTACAGATTCCGGATTTTGTGCTTTCGTGACACCACTAGCAAGTAGAACTCCCGTTGTTCCAAGTTTAATCGCTGCTGCAACATCAGCTCCGTTTTTTACTCCAGCACCACACAGGATTCCAACTTGCTCGGAAATTTCCTTTACTGCAGAGGCTGTTCCACTAACTATCGAGGGATCTGCTGTTGTTACAGAAATATCTCCACCAATCAATTCCGGTGGTTCAACCGCAACAAAATCCGGGCCTAATGCGGTCAATGCACGAGCCTCTTCGATATCTGCTGCACAAGCGCATACAGTGAACCCTTCAGGGACTTGGTCGAGTAACATGGCAACATGCTCGATTTCCACTTTGTGCTCTGCGTGATTGATTAGTGTTCCAGTAGCGCCTCTTTCAACAGCGGTAGCAGGATGTAACCAACCAGTAAATGAACCGAATCCGACTGGGTCAAGATGTTGGCACCAAACCTCTAAATTGGGTGCTGCAGCAACAACCGAACTAAGGTCAAAAGCAGATACTGCAATTACCATTCGAGCATTTGTTTCAACGCTCGCAATTGCTCTGGCTAAAGCTTCTGCACTAGCGCCATGTGCGGTCTCGTATGTCTTCAGATTGACCACAACTAGAGGTTGATTCACAGTTATGCGAGAAGCATTAACTCTTTGACGCTGACGGGGATTAATCCAATACCTAGCACTGATTCTTGAGGGTATGGCAGGTAAGCCGGAATGGACTGAGTCAGTTCTTTCTGAGCATTACAACAAATCAAATCTCATCGACTTAAGTTGGCTAGAAAAATCAAGTCGGCATCAATTCCGTTGGCGTACTCTAAAGGGACCTTGGGTGACCTCGAAAAGAAGAATAGCCACAACAAATTCTCTGGTGAAGGAATTCCAAGGCTCAATGCCAACCGACGTCTATGTCTCTACATCATCTTGGCTAGACCCTGTTAACTTACCGAGATTGAAAGATAACAAAAAACCGACACCTATCTTGCTAGATCATCTCGTTGTTTTTGACATTGACATGAGACCATTTTGTAAGAAAAAATTGGAAGCGGCTAGATTAGCAACTTTAGAACTTAAAAATTGGTTAATCGAAAATACCGACTTAAAGATTCAACATATCTCGTTTTCAGGAAGCAAGGGGTTCCATTTAATCGCCAATGATCCAAATCGAAATTTATTTGCCGAACCCGACCCGAAATTAAGAGAAGAAAAAGTCAGAGAACAAAGGAAAGAATTGCTACAAAGAGTATTGGATGCCGGTCACCCAGTTGACCCCGTAGTGACTGCTGACACTAGGCGAATTATTCGTCTACCGGGAACTATTCACGGATCTACAGGGTGGATTTGTAGTATCATTGAAGACGAGTGGCTTGAAAAATCAGTAAATGATTGGATAGGAAAAATACCAAGACATGATCTAGCAGTAAAGATACCAAAGAATCCTCCATTTACTTTACCCAAATTATCTATTGGAAAGAAATTAACTAAATCACAAAACAAAGCAAAATCTGAGTCTGAAGAATTCATCAGCGTGGAGGTCAGTACACATGTGCATGGAACAAAAGATCGTTCGGCCTTAATCACATACCTCCCCCTGAAATGGGGGGAGCCTAAACAAGCCATTTCTCGGGCTCAGAAGCATTTCGAGGATTTGGATTTGGGGCCGGTGGCATATCTAGAGGATGGTAGAAATGTGCTTGCAATCATCCCTAGGGCTTTGCCTAGAGATTACTTGATTAGCAAATTAAGCAAAATTGGATTGAATGGATTTGCAAATGATTTGAGAAGATTTGAGCATGCATGGGTCAGAGTTTCTGGAAGATTGGTAAGTGATAGTTGGGAATCAGAATTAGAGCCAATAACAGTCTTGGGATATGAGGCGAGTTCGAGATGTAAATTCCCATGGTCTTCATCTCATTTGGATTTGTGCAAACGTCTAGGGTTACCTATCCGTGTTGATTCCTCGGAACTTTCAGGCTCCAAAGAAGCAGCGATTAGAGTTGCTGTCCGGCGCTGAGTTTATCGTCTGTGGTAATTTCCGCCAATTGTCCCAAAGAAGGAGCCCAATGGGCAATGACTGCAGATGCTACGCATCAAGAATACGGTACCTCACCGACCTCGGCGCCGGGACAGCGCCGAGGTCAAAGCGGATGTGTTTGATTGATTGAACTAGTATTAGGAATACTCTTGATATTCTTTTCAGCAGCATGGGGAACAATAAAATGGATAGATGAAAGGACTGATTCGAAGGTAGTATTCTTCCTGCCAGCAGGACTGCTACTGGCATTGATACTGAGTACTACTACTGACTCCTTCACTTTCTTTGTATGTACCTTCTTAACGGCACCAATAATTACTATGTTGATAGTTGTCGGGATTCAGCAAGGGAATCCGCTGTTTTTGAAAGAACAAAATCAAACATACATACGACATCAAACATTCGGAAGGCCTAGAAGGTCTGGAAAAAAAGTCCCAAAAAGAGACTTGCACAGAAAACTAGCACCCAGTTATATCCGGGCTTATGACCGATTAATTGCTTACATTCAGGCAAATGGTGGCGAAATTAAATCAAGACAAGATGGCATAGAACGCCTAGAAAAAATTGGACTGGATACTACCGCTGAAATTTTCTTCTCAAGTCCATATGTTTTGAAGGTATTAGGATTAGAACGCAAATCACAGGTTGATGATGAAAATAGAACATCCAATGAAGAAGTCATTGGTGATGATTGGTGGGAAGAGGGCTACAAGGTCAAAACAGAAAGTAATCCATCAGATAATACCGAAACTGGTAATCTATGTGGCCATCCAGGATGTGAAAATACAGTAAGCGCATTCGATTTCAGATGCTACACATGTCGAGGCCGATTCTGCCCTCAGCATGTTGGACCAAACATCAATTGTCAATTATGCTCTGATTGATCACAAGTAGACATTTTTCTGATTTATTGAAGACTCAGGAACTAGCCCTCGTTCTTTGATAGCCGATACCATTTGTTTGCCGGATTTACTGTGGCCGTACATTACAACTCCGGGACTAACTCGCTCGTTCCAATGTCTTTGGAAGACAGCAGCGTCTTCCTTATTCTTGCAGAGGACCTTCGGAACCGAGTGGAACATCGCAAGCTTGTCCCGCTTTGAACGAACGTATTTTGCTAGAACTTCCGGTAGCATGTTACTGAGCCAATTGTCCGTGATTATCTTCACTTCTCTGGGAATGACATACCTAGGGTTATCTAGAGGCCCCAGTATTTCCTGCATCGCCGATGCAAAAATTGCTGACTCGCTCTCATTTGCGTCCTTCAGATATGCTCGCACCCAACCCCCATCTCGGGAACCTCCTCCAATTTCCGCATAGGAGTTAATCAATTGCAATTCCTTGAGCGATAAGACAACTGCTTCCCCTATCGAAAGCACCAGTGAATGGTTGCTTATCTTAGCCAGGGCAATGCCATTCGCAGGGAAGGCGTTCTCATTACCCAGTCTCACTTTGATTTCCACAGCCTCTTTGGGTTCAGCATTGAATGGTTGTCCAATCTTCCAAAGTGCCCTTGTTCTAGCCCTATTTTTTGCTCTAAGTAACATCTCTTCATTGAAGATATTCATGGTCTCCGATACACCCTCAGGTTTGGCTTCCGTAAATGCAGCGTGAACGTGGCCCACTCCTTTCTCTATCGCACCATCATCTCCAACACCGTAGAGCTGTTTGTGCTTTCTTTGGAACCTAAGGTAATCATCGAAGCCTTTCTGATACTCATCTGCTAGACAGATAATATCCCAATTATTTGCTACCTTCTCCGGCCAATGCTTGTCTAGCCTAAATGACCTACCTCTCAACTGATTTATACTCATGCTCGTAGTTACTGTGGTCAAATCGATTAGAACATTGATCCTACTTGCATCCCAGCCCTCTCCGAGTAGCCCTCTGGTACCTACAAGGCAGTTCGTCACACCTTCTTGGAATAATTCTGTAATCATCATAGTGTAATATCTAGGAAGCCAATCTTTACCCTTACCTCGGATTTCAAAAAATTCACCTCGCTCGATATATTCGAATTTAATATCTAAACTCCTTTCATCAACCCACTGTTCAAATCTAGGGAAAATATTCTGCAAAAGATCATCATCGACCAGAACCGTAGTTCCAGTCATTAATACAGGATCCAGCCTATCAGTTACTTCGGATTGCAATACTGCTCTGTAAGCCGCAACTGCACCGCCTGCTTCCTTATCCAAAACATCCTCAACCAAAGTGGAGGAAGATGTCTTTTCGAAATCGGTCACAATAACAGCCCGGATATCCGAACCCAGTGCTTGCATTTCAGTCGTCAGAATTTCTCTAACTGCATCATATTTTGCAGAACCATATGCCATGACCCTACTAATTGGAGATGCGCATAATCTAGCACCTGAGCCGGTAATTTGAACTCCAAGTAATCGTAGTTTCTCCTTAGCCTCATCTGCTAACTGATGATCTTTCTTATTGCTGGATCGCATCAACCCATTACGGGTATATCTGTCAAGAATAGTAATCATGGAACCCTGACTATTTCCCTGACGAACGAATTCTTGATCAGGAAGGGGGATATCGGCCGGGAGACTCCTTCCATTTTGTACAAGAAAGCCTCGGGCTCTGTCTGCCAACCCGGGATCTCGCTTCCTGAATGACTCCCAATCTGAGGCTTTTCCTGCTGGCAAATCAAGTTCCGATAAGGTTCTGAAAAGCCAAACGTCCAAACCAGGGACTCTATCTTCTGGGTCTTCCGGGCCCTGCCTTAGAGTTTTGATTAACTGTCTGAAGTCTGTGGTTGCATTTGCAATATATTTCAGCTCTTTTTCTGAAGGCCTTACGAAGTAAGCCAAGTCTTGGTATGGCGCTAAGTTACCGTCACGAACTAATGCCGGAACCGGAACTTCATAGTCGACTTCCCCAAATAAATCAAGATACATATCTTGTTTTTGTTTAGAATCTCCTCCTTCGCCTACATCCGGTGGAGTCGCAGTAAGGCCCAAGACAATTGGATTACCCAAAAACTCAACAATTTCCAACAAAACTCTACCCCAATGTTCCAATAGATGATGGCATTCATCGAGTATAATTAGGCCAACTTCGGCCTCTTTGAGCCTCATCAAATTGGCCTTGGCTGAGTCATGCAATACCCATAGGGCATTTCCATGTTCGGACAAATCATCTCGGACTTTTTTCCTAAATTTACTCAACGTATCTTCATACAATTCGGGATTTTTTTCCTTCAAATCTTCAATCCAAGATATTGCACTTTCTCGGTCTTCAGCCTCAATTCGGTCAATATCAGGAGTCATCAATTTACTAATCCAAAGTTCCAATGCGGATTCATCTAAATCTCCCCCGCCCCTCTTTGGCAGCGTAACAGATTGGTAAGTTAGAGAGGTAAGTATTCCTGGATTCTTTGGGTCGGTTCCAATCTCATCATCTCTACCGTCTAAATTGAACAATTCCTTTGCCCTCTCTACCCACTGAGCCTGTATAGCCGAATTTGGGCTCAGGACCAAAGTTGGTAACCTAACCAAATCAGACCAAACATACAATCCAAGAACGGTCTTTCCAGATCCGGGAGGAGCAACAATGAGTAGTTCTTTCGAATCATTTTCCAATTCTTTACGAATTATCCCTGAGGAAGCGACTTGGGATGGTCTGAGTTTCCCAGAAAAACCAATTTTTCCGAAATCTGAAACCATACCACTTCACTCTACAATCGTTTCATGATCGAGGACTAATCCATCTATTGATGAGCCGTCATGAATTACGCAATTGTTTCCAATTAAGCAATTCCTGATAGAACAATTTTCACCAATTTTTACGCCCTCAAGAATGACTGAATTTTCCACAACTGTCCCATTTCCAACATGAGAATTACGCGCAACAGAACTTGAGATTATTTTTCCAGAATTTACGACATTATTCCCAAACCATGTACTGTGCTTTGTCTCACCTGTGGAAAATCTTCCAGAATTAATGCATGCTTGGGTTGCCTCAACAAATGATTCAGGAGTGCCGGCATCTACGAACATGCCTTCGAATGGGAATCCGTTCAATACTCCATTTTCTGCAATTTTCTCGTACACATCCCGCTCCATGCTATGTGGACCAGAGGGCATAAAATCGAAAATTTCTGGTTCGAGAATATAAGTCCCTGCATTGATTAAATTTGAGAACGCTTCTTCGATTGGTGGTTTTTCTTGGAATCTCATAATTTTGCCAGTTCCCCCGATATAATCAGCCACACCAAATCTCGAAGGGTCTTCAACGGGCCAAAGTGAAATTGTAGCTAAACCCCCGTTATTCTTATGGAATTCCAACATATCCTTTACTTTCAAACTTGTAATTAGATCTCCATTGATTACACAGAAGGTGCCATCTGACAGATGCGGGCGGCAATTGGCAATTGCGCCTCCTGTCCCTAAGGGCTCGGCTTCCTCAACGATTACGACTTCGTATGGAAGGTCAAGATTCGAAAAATAATCCCTCATTTGTTCTATACCGTAGCCCGCGGCGATTAGCACTTTGTTAACTTCGGATTCGGGAAGTACATCGAGAACATGTTCAATCATTGTTTTGTCTAGTATTGGCAATAGTGGCTTAGGGATAGAATTGGTCCAAGGCCTGAGTCTAGTGCCAAACCCGCCGGCTAGAACCACCACGTCCATGGTTGGTCGGGCGCAATTACCACTTTCAGCACTTCGTGTCCCCGGCGCCTCAGCATAATGGTTAGGCGCATCGTTGAAAGACAGTTGTTGGCTCGCCGGAGCGTCGACATGAATATTCACGAGTATCAAGGGAAGGAATTGTTTCGTTCTGCAGGAGTAAAGGTACAGGAAGGAGTGCATTGTAAATCCGTTGAAGATGCACTTGCAGCTTACGACTCCCTTGGCTCAAAAGTTGTTGCTGTAAAGAGCCAAATTCATGCAGGTGGGCGAGGAAAAGGAAATCTGTATTGTCCAAATTCAGGGGACCTTCTAATGGAGGGTGGAGTAAAGATAGCATTCTCCCGAGACGAGGTTGAAACCTATTCAGAAAATATTCTAGGCCACATACTTGTAACGAAGCAAACAGGTCCTGCAGGAAAATTGGTCAGTAATATCTATGTCGAGGCTGGTTGCGAGATTGCACATGAGTACTATCTTGCATTATTGGTCGATAGAGAGGCAAAACAAGTACTAATCATGGCCTCGACCGAAGGTGGAATGGATATTGAAGAAGTTGCCGAAGAGACTCCTGAAGCTATTCACAAAATTTGGGTTAATCCATCAACTGGTTTACTAGACTCGCAAAAGGAAGACCTCGGTATTTCTCTCGATCTCTCTGGTGCAGCATTAGAGGACTTTGTTGGTATGATTGGAAGTCTCTACGAACTATTCGTATCGAACGATTGTTCAATGGTAGAAATCAATCCGCTGGTTCGAACAAAATCCGACGAAATAGTGGCTCTTGATGCGAAGGTTGGATTTGATGAAAACGCTTCTTTCAGGCACAAGGAATGGGAAGATATGAGAGATTACTCCGAAGAAGAGCCCACTGAAACTCGCGCTAACGAAGCCGGCCTCTCCTACGTCAAACTTGATGGAGACATTGGTTGCTTAGTCAATGGAGCTGGCCTCGCAATGGCGACTATGGATGTAATCAAACTCTATGGAGGTGAACCAGCCAATTTCCTCGATATCGGAGGAGGTGCGGATGAGGAAAAGGTTCAGGAAGCATTTGAGATAATCCTTGAAGACCCAAATGTCAAGGGAATTTTAGTCAATATCTTCGGAGGAATTCAACGCTGCGATATTGTTGCTAAAGCGGTACTCGCAGCTTCAGAAAAGATGGGGTTACAAGTGCCACTGGTAATCCGTTTATCAGGAACTATGTTCGAAGAGGGGCGTGCAATTATCGATTCCTCCGACCTTGACTGCACCTCTGTGGAGACATTAGCTGAAGGTGCTGAAGCAATTGTTGGACTAATTGGAGGTGGTCAATGATGGCGATTTGGGTGCAAGAAGATTCGAAATTACTTATCCAAGGAATTACCGGTTCACAAGGTAGGTTCCATGGTGAAAAGATGGTTGAGTACGGTACTAATTTGGTCGGAGGCGTAACTCCTGGAAAAGGAGGCCAAAGTATAGATTTGGCTGGAAGTGAATTCCCGGTATTCAACACTATGAAGGAAGCAATTGAAAAGACTGATGCGGATGCTTCAGTAATCTATGTCCCTCCTCCCTTTGCTGCTGCGGCAATTATGGAGGCAGCCGATGCCTTTCATCAAATCAAGGGAGAGGGAGTAATTGTCTGTATCACAGAAGGAATTCCTACACTGGATATGGTCAAGGCAGTCGCTTACATCAACGAAAGGGAAGGAATCAGACTAATTGGACCAAACTGTCCAGGGATAATTACACCCGGTGATGATGGAGGGTGTAAAATCGGAATCATGCCGGGCCACATCCACGCCAAGGGTAGGATTGGTGTAGTCTCTAAATCAGGAACCTTGACCTATGAAGCGGTTGCGCAAACCATGAGTATTGGTGAAGGACAGTCTACCTGTATTGGGATAGGAGGCGACCCTGTAAATGGAACCGGATTTATTGATTGTCTGTCGGCCTTTGAAGCCGATCCTCAAACCGTTGCTGTTGTAATGATTGGAGAAATCGGCGGCACTGCTGAAGAAGATGCTTCTGAATGGGTAGCGGCAAACATGAGTAAACCAATTGTTGGATTTGTTGCAGGCTCAACCGCTCCACCAGGAAAAAGAATGGGGCACGCAGGAGCCATCATCTCAGGAGGAAAGGGTACAGCAGCCGAAAAATTTGCCGCATTTGAGGCCGCTGGCATTTACATTGCCAGAGATCCTTCTGAAATAGGTGCTGTGTTGAAGGTGGCGTTGGAAGAGTCCGGCCTTCTATGAAGACTCATGTTTTACCTTGATATTCATGGTCAGACTTAATCCAAATAATATGACCACAGATTTGTAAATATGCAAACGCGAGTGGTTGTAATAGGAGGAGGAGTTGCAGGTTGCTCCTCTGCTCTCGCCCTTGCAGGAAGGGGAGTTAGTGTTACTCTTCTGGAAGCATCTCAAAGATTAGGTGGCCGATATAGTAGCGTGGAAGTCGATGGAATAGGACGCCAAATTGACTCCACTCAGAATGTGTTCTTTCGAAATTTCGAACGATTCCTACAATTAATCGCAACATGTGAACTAAGAGATTCGGTAAAGTTGCAACACTCAACATCACTGCCATTTTTAGAAGTTGAAAAGGGGAGAATTTCGAATATTGAATCAGGGACGCTTCCCCCACCAAATCATCTATCAGCGTCTTTTGTAAGGGCTAATTTCCTTGGTCTCGGTGATAAAATCTCAATGCAAAAAGCTGTCCAAGCTATCCAATCTACAACTGACGAAAAAAGGCAAGATCTTGACGATTTAAGTTTCCAAGAATGGCTAGAGATTAATGGTCAAAGCAAAAGGGCAATCACACGATTTTGGAATCCGATTAGTAAATTGGCATTGAATGTAGATTCTTCAAAATCAAGCGCAGCGTCTGCAATTTTCTTGTTCAGAAAAGCGCTTCTAGGAAAAGCAAATGCCTTGGATGTTGGCTGCTTTAGTAACGACTTCTCAAGCGCAGTATCATCCAGCTTACGGAGGACGTTAGCGGCATCGGGTGTCGAAGTACATCTTTCATCCTCGGTTACTAGCCTGTTTCGTGAAGCGGGCGTAGTCACCGGAGTCAAAACAAGAGAGGCACTTTTTGCTGCAGACAGAGTCATAATTTGTACCCCTATTGCAGAAACTGCTAGGCTACTCACTGGTTCTTCTGCAAGCATAAAATCACATGAAGTTGCAGAAAATCTCGCAAAATTGGGCAATACCTCTCAAATTGGGATTCATGCATTTCATGAAGGCCCGATTTTACCTGAGGGTATTCCGTTTGTAACCTGCTGCGATGAACCCATGATACAGATGTTATTCGACCGCTCTGGAGAGCTTGATGATGGCAATAGAGATGGTCTCCCTGGTCATTGGATTTGTACCCCAGTTTCGCATGCAGACGATTATCTGCATTGGGATGATGAATTAATTCAAACGGAATATGAAAGAGTAATTGGCAGTGCATTTCCTAATTCTCCTGCTTTGGTGGAATTCCATGTGGTAAGGAAGAATCGGGCCGCCACATCTATGACTACAGGTTCACAACGCCTCCGTCCAAGTCCCACTGATGCCGGCCAAGGTGTAATTTTAGGAGGAGACTGGATCGATATCGAATGGCCCTCAAGCCTTGAGGGGGAAACTCGAGCAGGACTTGTAGCGGCTGCCACATTGCTGAGAGAAATTGGAGCGAGTGAGTTTGAAGATTGGCACCATGACGAAAAATGGCCCGATTGGCCTAATCCTGCTTTTGAAGAAGATTACAATTGGAGAATATGGAAATAAACAAATCGACGAAGCAATCAACACATAAGCGATTGTGGACCAGGTGATAATAAGATGGCTGAGATTGTTGATGAGCACATAGATGGATTGCTCAAGGCGACGTCTCGTTCGTTTCATTTGACCCTAACTAGCCTACCGAATAGTGTTAGAGATCAGGTAGGGCTCCTGTATTTGCTAGCACGATTAGCAGACACAATCGCAGACTCAAAAACCAAGGATGTTGATTCTCTGATTGAAGCTCTCGATGGATATCAGAATCTTCTGGTAAATGACGAAAAATTAGATCTATCAAATATTGCATTATTACAAGAAGATGCAGATGAAAAAAGACTTCTTGAAAATCTTGAATCCGTAGTAAAAGCATATCGAAAAATGGAGGAAAATGATTCTCGATTAAT
>Ga0066830_10000042_pt1 | contig 17489 bp, 45 predicted proteins | sample ETNtaG_20_FD_65499 | JGI IMG/M metagenome (GOLD analysis project Ga0066830, IMG submission 65499) | Marine microbial and viral communities from oxygen minimum zone, Eastern Pacific Ocean - ETNP201306PF45B | ecosystem: Environmental > Aquatic > Marine > Oceanic | place: Pacific Ocean: Eastern...
TTCTGCCATAACGTTCCTTTCTTGGTTGACGTATTTGAAGTTTCGTTAGATTAACTTCGTTTATTTAATTGATCTAACTCTTGTTGAGTTAGTTTTCCACTGGTCATAATACTTTGTAAATGACCTTTGATTTTGTCTACAAGATTGTAGGCTACCCAAAGGTAAGTACGTTTTTCTGACTCAGCGAATTTTGTATTAAAGATTTCTTGTTTATATATTTCAAGAAGATCTTCAAATGCTGTCTTTAGCAGGGGATCGTTTAGGAGCACTTCTGCTCGTTTCCCCTGGCGTATTTGTTTGTCCTTTTCCATTGAAGAATTGTTGTTGTCCTTTAATTATTTCTTTCATTAAATCACCTGATTTTTGCATGTCAGTTTGTTCTAACATAGATCTTCGTTTCAATTCAAGTTCATCAATTTTAGTTCCATATTGGAGTTCTAGTTCTTTGATCTTTAATTCAAACTCTAATAGCTCTTGTCTCATTCCAGCTTCAATACGTTTTTCTTCTACCTGAGATTTTAGCTGTGCTCTTTGGTTTTCACCTTGAACCTGAGCTAAAGTCACCTTCTCAAATTCAGTAGGTGGTTTAGGTGGAAGTTGAGGCATTTGAGCTGCTCCAACATCTGGATCCATAAAGAAAGGTTCTATACTATTTAGACCTGCGTTTTCAACAAGTTTCTTTAAAGAATTGTAAATGTTTCTTAAATTAACCATAGGACCATAAACATTCTGTTGAAGGTTTATAGCCTGCATTTGTCTTTCTAAAATAGCATTAAGTAAGATCAATTGCTGTTCTTTTGATCCTGTTCCTAGTCCAACATGGATAGTAACATTAACTCTATCTTTCCATTCATAAGGTCTCATTGGTATATACTTACCTCTGATTCTTACGATTTTTTCTTTTTGTTGATATTTGCATACCAACTCAAACATTTTAAGTGCTAAATCTTTAACACCTGTTTCAGCAAAAATTCTTGCAATCAACTCCATTCTCATTTGAGATTGAGTTAATACTTGGTTCATACCTGTAGCTGTTTTATTATTTAGTGCATCAGCACTTAAACCTTGTGATGTTTTACTTACACCAGTTCTAGATTCTTTTACTGAATCTAAATAACCTAACATACCACTAGCTTGTTCTGTAATTGGTTGTGCCTGTATAGGCATCATAACATTTTGAGGTGGTTGTTTAGTTCTAACAATTCCTCCAGGACGATTAGTTAATAAATCATCCATAGCTACTTGCCCATCTTGTATTGCAACTCTATTGTTATTTGTTAGATACATATTGTCTAACATTTGTCTCATAACAGTAGATTTAATTAATTGAATATCTTCAACTAATTCTGCAATAGATCTACCATGAAATCTGTGAGGCATGATAACAGGTGTCATAGAAATAAATGGAATTGTATCTACTTCCATTACATCTAATAATTTCTTGCCATCACCTGCTACACATACTTTTAATAATTCTGCTCTACCATCACCATCTGCATCCATTCTAATATAACACTCATGAATTAAAACCATGTCAGTAGATTTATCTCCAGAAGATTCACCTTTACCAAAGTCAATATTCTGATGTCTAACATATTTATCTTCCGAATAAGTTTCACCATCTCCAGTTGGTAATGAATAAACTAAATCAGGATCATATCCCATTTCAACTAATTCTGTTTTAGTTTTATTAACTCTATGTGCAACAAAGTTTGCTGTATCAATAGACTTACATCTTCTTTCAATTAAAAATTCTTCAGGTGGAACTGGTTCTATTTTTACTTGTCCATATAATTTTGTTCTATGAATAACAACATCATGTAAAGTAATTTTATCTATTTCTTTTCCTAAATCATCTGTAATAGGTTCTTTGTAATCAGTATGATTAGAAACTTTAACCTGAACATCAGAAACTAAATCATTAAACTCATCATCAGTTAATCTTGTATATTCTTCTCTTTCAACTTTTTGAGAATCATCCCAATAAACTTTTAAAATTCCATTCTTTTGAATTAGTGCATCTTTAAATGCAGTATATAATGCTGTAAATCCATTATTATCTTTTAAGAAAACATGATTTAAATAATCTGATGCTTGTCTTGCCATTTCTTCATCTTCAGGTCCTACACCTTCACATGAAAATACATTATCTCCTGAAGTAAATATCTTCATAAGAGATGGCATTAAACTTTCAACAGTATCCATTACATCATTAGATACTACTTGAGATCTTCCTTCTTGTTCATTACCAAGAGGATTTCCTAAATAATATTCTAATGATTTTTTTCTTCTAGCTACAATTTCTCCACCAATATAACCTGATGAATGATGTATTTCTTTTGCTAGAATTGATAATATTTCTTGTTCTGATTTTGGTTGTTTTTTCATACTACGTATTTCGTATCTACCCTAATTGGTTTATCCCATTCTGATGTATCTATAGGTTCGGATACACATCCATACCTAAACGCATCACTTGCGTGTGAACACCAATCATGGAGAGGTTTATTTTTAAAAACTTGGTTCTTCTCATCCCATTGTTTTCTATATTGTCTTAAAGCATCTAATCCTTGTTTACATTTTGTTCTATCAAACCAACAGTTTGGTAAAACATTTCTTACAGATTCGATACCATGATCTACTTCTAATTTTGGAGCTACTTGAAATTCTAAACCTAATTCCTGTGCAACTTCATGTCTAGATTTACCTGTTCCTAATTCTCTTGCCATTATATCATGGGGAGCAATGTGATCAGAATAGGCATACCCTTTGTCAGAAAGTATATCAACATAATGTGCTAATGATTCTCCTGAGTTTTCATAATAGTCTATTAGGTGTACCTCTTGTCCAACTCTTTGTGCAAACCAAATAGCTGTACTATCTCCGATCCCCAAATCCCACCAGGTTTCCACACCTACATTTTCGTCTACAGGCACGTAGCCAATTCTTCCATCCTTATCGGCTTTAGTTATCAGACGTCCATAATAACTTCCTGACACTGCTGCAGTAAACGAACATTCAAACTCTTGTTCAAACTGCTCAGGCGTCATGATTGCACGTGCCTGCTCCAGTTCCTCCTCTGGAATGACGTTGGTGTCAGATGCTCGATATAGTTTCCCATACCAATCTTTATGACCTCTTTGAGCATAGTCAAACACTTCCCAGAATTGATTATGCCCCATTGGTGTTCCGATAAATAATACCCATCCTAATTTATCAGCCACTGCAGGTCTTACAATTTCAGTCCAAACTCGAGGAGCCATGATAGCATATTCGTCTAAGACGACTGCATCAAATCCCATTCCTCGAATTGAATCTGGATTGTCTGCACCAAATATTTGAATACGTGATCCATTAAAAAGATCTATTCTTAATTCAGTTTCATTCCTACTACCACCAAACTGCATTAGTGGTTTTGTATAAAATTTTAAATATTCCCAAGCAATAGCTTTACCTTGTCTATAAGTTGGAGCTATGAATGCACATAAGCTCCTAGGTTTGTCTGCTGCTGTTCTAATTAATTCGTTTATTGAAAGTACACTTTTTCCAAATCTTCTGTGGCAAACTAGAACACTAAATCTTTTTCTAGTGTTGTGTACTTCTCTTTGATACTCTCGAGGTTTATAAGGAACCTCAATTATCTTAACTTTCTTCTTTTTGCCATTGGACTTTGATTTGGACTGGTTCATCTATCCCTACTCTTGAAGTTGTACTAGCTAACCTTGGATGAACAAAAGGTGCTGCCTTTTCAGCTGCATACATTTTTCGTTCAGGTGAGCTTGCAGGATTGTTTAACACAGATAATAAATAATCTAAAGGAGAATGTTGGTATTTAACTGCCATTTCTTCCATAGATTTCCACAGCTTTTTAGTTTTAGCTCCAAAAGGTCTACCAGCTCCTGGTCTTTTACCACCATGATTTGGTTCTTCTTTTTTAACTTCGTTCTCGTATGTTTTATCTTCTTCTTGCATTAGATAATTTTTCTACCTTTTTTATTATAATTTCTAAATTCAGGAAATGAATAACCTTTATCAGCTCGTCTATAAGCAGATGCAATAGGTTTACCTGCAAACATTAATGCAGTAGATGCAATAGGATGTCTCCATGCCCATTTAGCTGCACCCCAAGCCATTTTAGGTAATGTTTTTCCTAAAAATCTTTGTTCACCACTCATTTTAGAACCTTTAATACCTGCTTTAGCGTAAATATTGCCTTTAGCTGTTTTTCTTTTAGTGTATTTTCTAGGTTTACCAGAAGCATATATTCCAGATTTTCTTTGGTGCAACGTTGTAGCTCCTGTTTTATTGATTTGTGGCTTCCAAACCACCATATCTTTAGCCATATACTTTTTTTCCTTTTTTCTTAGCGTATTTTTTAGCTGCAGCTTTACCTTTTTTAGTATAAGCGAACTTTTTCTTTCCTACTTTTGGCATATTATCCTTTCTTTTTTATAGTTTGATAAACACTAGGAACATATCTTTTAGTTTCAGGATTATAATATCCTTTTGTTAATGATATTTCTGGTTCTTTTTTAGTAACCATTAAAGCTCCTAAACCAAGTGCAGCTCCTAACGCTGCTATACCTGCTTTATTATGTTTAGCAAAACCTAACATTTTTTTAAATTTACTTTTTTTAGATTTTTTTGTTATTTCGCTTCTATATTTTCTATGTGCTGGTACTTTCATTATGCTTTCTTGTCGTCATCGTTTAATATCCATGCACCTAATGCACCAATACTAGCTACTTTACCAGATTGGATAGCAAATTGTGTTTTTGGATATCTTTTAGCAAAGTGTCCTATAGCTTGACCTTTTAATGCGTGTCCATAACCATATGCCTTACCAAAAGGTGCTTTTTTTCCACCTTTAGCACCCATTGCCATGCCAGCTCTCATTGCTTTAACATTGTAAGCTGCACCAATAGCTTGTTTCTTTGCCCACATGCCACCACGCAGACCTTTTCGGCTTTTGACACCTTTTAAGCCAATCTTAGATCCAGCTTTTCTTAGCGTTCTTCTAAACTTAGAAGCACTTGCTAAAGTTTTCACTAAACTCATGCTCATCTTAATAGTCCTTGTCTAGCAGCATCTTGTACTGTTGGCATAGGCATTTGCATTCCTGCTCGTTTGCCCATAGCTGCCATTTGAGGACTCATTTGCTGCTGTTTCAATAAACCCTCTTGTTGTTTTTTTGCCATCTCTGGCATTAATTTAGCTTTTAATATCAGTTGAAGCTCCTGTTGTTCTTCAGGATTCAACATTATTAATTTATCTGCTAATTTTTCTAAACTTTTAGTTTTCATATTATTTCCATGAAGCTTTTAATTCTGATGTTACTTTTATAACATCTTGTATTTCACCAGTTTTTTTATTTTTTAATCTAAACTTAGCTGCCATATATGGTATTGGTGGTCCTTTTGAAGCATTAATTGTAGTTAATCCTGGAAATTTTTTATAAGTAGCTTGAAAATTTTTATAACTTGATGATGGTTTATAGTCTTTAAAATGTTTTCTTAAAGCTTTTTGTTTAGCTTTATTAGGTTTACCATGCATAAAAACCCCCATGACTTCACCTGATTTTTTGTGAGTCCAGTTATAAGCATATCTACCATCTCCTAATTGTGTAACTTCACTGTACTTACTCATCCAAAATACCTTTGTTTCTTGTATTTGCCTATTTTTTCAGTAGCTCTAAATTCAGGATTTTTTAGGTTTTTGGATAAATCGAACGCAGCTTTTTTGTTCGCTGCACGTTCGCTTTTTAGCCATTTTAGATCCATTCGTTTTATAGCTTCCCCTCGTGTTGGCTGTTTTCCGAATAATCTACTTAAAAATTTAGTTGCTATCATTTCCCTTGTCCTACGTATTTTTTAAATTGACGTCTCTTGTGTTTGTTCATTTTGCACTTGCTCGGATTCCTTCCGATCGAAGTTTTGTGATGTACTGGCTCATGAGCTACAAAGTCCTTAAACTTCCTAGCCATTAGTCGTTATCAAGAATATCCCATATCACAGCACCTGTTATAGCACTAGATACTTTTGGATTTTTCTTGATCCACTTACCTGTCGCTTTAGTACCTTTATGAGCCTTATCTTGGGCACCATATAGTCCTTTAGCGATGCCAGGATGACCTTTTTTAGTTGCGTATTTAGCAGCACCTTCAGTCATCTTGCCTATCTTTTTTTTGCCTTTGTATAGGGTTCTAAGCATGCTCACGCCTACTCGCCCTGCAGCTACAAATGGTATCATAATGTCGTCCTTTCTTATAATGTATTCGTACAAAACCCCCCTAAACAAGAGTCATCGAAGATCGATGATCTTGATGGGGTGAAAACAAAACCCTCGTTGTTTAGTTGTTGTCGCCAATCGATTGTTATCGATTGTCGTCTTTAATCTTTTAATCAACAATCTCAATCGCCAATTAATTATCAGCATCTTCAATGCACGCTCGCTTAAGGCTCGCTTGATAATTGAATTGTCTCAATCGATTGATTGATATAGTTGTCACGCCACCCCCAGAGGTGGTGTCGTGTCTCTTATCTTCTTAACTATGATATCGCTGTAGCAAGTAGCAGCGATATAATAGTTGTTGTTTATTAAAATGATTTGGTAGTTATTAACTCTCGGCGAAATCGATTGATTAATGATTACCGAATCACTCTTAAACTATTGATATATCTAGCTATCTTGATTGCTGATGTATAAATAGACACACTAAATAGTGCTAATTCGAGGTCTATCGATCGAATAGCACAGGGAGGTATATATGTTAAACTATAATCAGGAGATACTCTTGGATAGTGATACTCATAGAATAGGTAGTTATTATGCTACTCAATATGAGTTTCCTTTCCCAGAAAATGAGATTCTACAGCAAAGAGACAAAGAAATGCGTAGAATGTTGACGAAACACAATGATCTTTGTCGCTCTGGCGAACAAAGATAATTGTTTATTACTATAATAACTAACCAATAGGAGGTCATATGACTAATAAATATAGTAAAAGTGATGTGTATAATATGCCATTAGAAGAAAAGGTACAAAAAGGTATCTTTATGGCACCAGTCTTAAAAAGAAGATTGGACGCTCAAGATCTTGAAATTGCAGCAATTCGTAAAGAAAATGCTGAATTTAAGATGATGTTAGCAGACGCAATAAAGAAATTGCAGTCTAAATAATCAAAGAAATACAACTAGCGATATCGCCTTACAGGTATCGCTAGTTTTAAAAAAAATCAATTAATATAAGGAGTGATGATATGGAAATAGATATGACTAAATTTATAGATGAGTACCTTCAAAAAGAGGGAATTACTGCTGAAATGCGTAATGAAATAAACTACAAAATAATGGAAGGCACATCGTTGGATCAGCTCAATGAGTCTGAATTTAAAGCAATTAAAACAATGTGTGGAGCTGATATGCTGACTACATCTCAAATGAGAGCATTGGTACTGATGATGTGTAATAATGAATTAGGCATTAAATACAAGGAGGAATAAATGTCAAAAGAAGTAGCAATAGCAAACATAGCTCTAATACTAGGTAGCTATGTTTTATTAAAAATAATAGGAGTAATATAATGTGTGGTTTTTTTGCAATACTAACTGTTGTTATCCTAGTAGGAGTACTAGCTTATATCTCTTATATAGAGGATGTAATCAAGAAGTACAAATTAGGACATAATTTAGACAGCGAAGAAAAGGAAATAATAAGAGAGCTTAAGAGGGCAAATCACCTGTAGTCGTGGCACAGGTGATTAGCCTGTATAATATAAATATATAGGGAGGTGATATGAGTTGTAATATAAAAAATTGTTATTGTAAGAGTCCTATTCTTTATCCTAAAGATTGTTATGATGATAGTGTAGAGGATAAAGATAAAATATTAATAAGTAAAGAGCAATATGCAGGCATAATTGGAGAAATTAGAGCCTGGGAAGATAATATTCATTTAGAATTAAATATAGGTAGATATTTTAAAATAAAGGAGGGAGTATGAGTACGCATAATAATGATGAAGATTTAATGATTTATAATTATTTAAGAAAATATTTAGATAAAATGATTATAGAGCATAATGAAATGGAAGATGATGTACTTCCAAGAATAATAAGAGATATAAAAGAAGAAAGTATAATAGAAATATTAAATCATTTGGAGGGTAAATGAAAATATTTGAAGTTGAATTTGTATATGATGATTATGATAAACGAGAATCTGCTGATGTAGGTTCTCGAAAAAATCCATTTAGAGTGCGTATACCATTTCCAAAAAATGTAGAGTATGAACAAACATATTGGAGTGGTAATCATAGTGTTATTAGAAAAGTATTTCAAAAGAAATATAATCCAACAATAAATGATAGTTCATATGAAAGAAGATATAGTATATGGGCAGTAAGGAGAGTATCATGAAATTACAAAGTGAATATCATAGACAATTATTACTTAAAGCAATAGCTTTACTTCAAGCAGGTAATGTTGAAGGAGCTATTCATTTAATAGAGAGGGTACTATATGAAAAATAAAAAGAAAAATAATACACCAAAAGGATGGACTGCTAAACAATATGCAGAACATTTATTATGGTTAAGCAAATTTACTGACTGTAAGGAGGTAAAGAGTGTACCGAGTAAAAATAAAAGGAAAGTTCAAGGAAAAACCAATAAATCTAGCAAGAGCAGTAAATCTAATGTTCAAGCAGAAGTTTAGTGGATCCATACAACAAGAACATTTAAGTTGGTGGAAACCATATTGGATTAAATCAATAAATCTCGAAATACTATATCCAAAAGAAGGATTTATAACATTGGTTAAAGTATTTAGAGAGGGGAAACCATCAGTAAGAGTAATAACTCGTCCAATCAGCTCCGACAAGCGTGAGCTGCTTGTTCTCAAAAATAACTATGGAGGAAATAATGGAAAATACAATAGAGTTAATAAGAAAACAACATGAAGTATTAGTAAATACAATAAGATGGTTAGACCATATGAAATATTCTAATACAAGAATAAGAGAAGATGTTGATCATATATTAAATCATTCTGAAGATTTAGTAAAAAAATCTGAAATGGAATTAACTAAAATTAGTTGGAAAGGAGAATAATGGAACTTTTTACAACAAGAGAAGTATGTAATTTTTTTAATAAAATTGCACAAGAAAAAAGAAATAAAAAAGAATTAGCTTTATCTGAATTAGAAGCATGTAATTTTATAGTTAAATTACTAAATAGCGAACATAATGTAAATAATGATGTAGCAAATTTAGGAAAATTAATCAGAAAGGAGAAATAATGTCACTAAGAACTAGAAGAAAAAACTTTATGTTTTTAAAGAATGCCAAGCAAATAGCTGGACAATTACTTTTACATAGAATGTGGAATGGATTATCACAAGAAAAAGTAGCTGAAGTGATAGGAGTTACATTTCAACAATATCAAAAAGTAGAAAAGTGTGAAAACAGATGTATGGCAGAGCAATTGCTTGAAATATGTAATGCATTTGATTGGGATCCACGAACTATATTAAAAGCAGATCCTGTTCAAACATTAGATGCTTGGACGCATAGACGTAAAGCAAAGACTAGACCTAACATAATAAATAGACCTGAAAGAATAAGACAAAAGTTAGATAAATTAAGTGATCAAGCGTATAAAAATTATTTTAAAAGTAATAGTAATGATCCCTTAATATTAACCGAAGATATGGAGGTTAAGTAGTGAATGGCTTATTTAACTTTGTAAAATTTGTAACTTATAGTGTAGCAGCTGTAAGTGTCAGAAAAGCCTGGAATTGGCTCACCGAAGATGTCGATCCAATTCCTGGTACTAAAGAATTTGACAGAGAATATGAATCGGTCAAATCTAAATATAAACATATGCGTAAACAAAAGGAGGAATATGAAGCGTATAGAAAAAGTAGGTGAGTATGCAGTTAAAACATTTACATTACCATTAAGAATTGGTGTTGGAATCTATAAGGCAATTAAAAGAGAAATGCCTGAAAAGGTTGAGATGCCATTTGAATTTAAAAGAAAGGAGGATAGCAATGTCGGAAGTAAAACTAACAACTAGAGAAAAAGTTGAAAAGAAAATGGGATTAGCAAAGCATATACATGAAATGTATTATCAAAATGCAATCGCATTTATGCAAGATCCTAGGTACAAACAATTACCTCAGTATCTTCAAACTTCTGGTATTTCTTCTACATTTATTGCTTGGAAAGAAGCATTAGATAAAAGTAGAGATGCTAGAGAATTTGCAGAAAAGTTAAAAGAAGAATCTGCAAATAGAGATAATGTAACCAAAGTAGCATAGGAGGCTAAATGAGTGAGAATAAAATAATGAGACCAATAAGACAAACTGAAATGGATTATTGGAATTTCACTATTGATAATGAGTATGACAATAGAAAAAATTCTCTGAAATCAGAAATGGTTGATGAGATAAATGATATTGCTGATGCTAATTATTCTAAATTTATGAAAGCTCTAAAAATAGATAAGTTAACTAAAGATGTAGATAAACTTTATAAAGATTATCATAAGTTTAAATCTGAAAAAGAACTTATTGAATTAGAGTTAAAACGTAAATTAGATAAATCAGTAAATGCTCTAAACATTCAGTTAGATAAATGGAATAAAGTTAGAAAATTTCATGATGGTCATTTTAAACGTGGAGATTTAGAAGATCCAAGTAAACATGAGCCATTATTTAAGAAATTATGCCATGCTGAAACTGAAAGAGCATATTATGCTAGTCCAAAAGGTAGAGCGTTAAAGCTATTAGAAATATCTGCTAAAAGATGTAAACATAGTTTAAATGCTGGTTTACCTTTAGATACTGCTGTTAGTGTTATACATCAGGAAATGCAATCGCAGAAGATAAATTTAGATCTTCCAAAGAATGTATTTAATCCATTGATGTTAGAAAAGAAATAAATGAAATGGCAAATGCCCGGCACTCACGTGACTGGGCATTGTGCCCAATAAACAAATAAGGAGGAAATATGGGATTTGACTTACATGGTGAAAATCCAACTGTTAAAGAAGGTACTGTAAAACCAAAAGAAATTAATTGGAATACAGCTACTCAAGAAGAAAAAGAAGCATATTGGGAAGCTCAAGATAAATTTAGAGAGGCTAACCCAGGTGATTACTTTCGTGCAAATGTATGGGGATGGAGACCCATTTGGAATTTTGTATGTGAAGTATGTCCAGATATATTAACTCAAGAAGATCTTGAAAGAGGTCATTATAATGACAACCATTTAATTGAAGAAGATAGAGCAAAAGATATTGCTAAAAGACTTCGAGAAAAAATGGATTTAGCTAGAGAAAGACAAAAGAAATATGAAACTGAAGCTCCTAACAAAGAAAAGTTTAATAAAATGTTAGAAGATGCAGCAAGACATTTATTTGAAAAAATATCTCAACCTAAAAATTATTTAATAACTGTTCCTGGAGATATGGAAACACTTGATCCAGAAAATTTTAAAAGATGGGAAATATTAACACATTATCAAAATATAAAGTTTGATGAAATGTCTTATCCAATAAACGCAGAGTATATTGAAGAATTTGCAAACTTTGCCGAACATAGTGGAGGCTTTAGAATAAACTAATGAAAACAGATGATCAATTGAAAGTTATAGATAAAATTACTGATAAAGCAATTAAGCAAGTAGAGAAAGAGAGAGATGGTAAAAAAAGAAACTACTTTATCGAAATGCTAAGATATTGTGAAATAGTAATTACTAATGTTAAAAAATACTTAAACTAAGGAGATATATGCCAAAAAGAAAAATAATATATCATCAAAATGATGAAGATCAAAATTCTGTCTATATGTATTTAAATAAAAAATATGGATTAGAATTATTTATTAATGCTGATGGTTTTGATGATGCTATGAAAATGTTTGATATATGTGATTTCAAAAATAGAGATGAATGGGAAATATATCTACGATGTGGAAGTCAACCAACAGGAGGAAAAAATGCAAGAAAAACTAGATGATGCATATGAATTAATGTTAGCCATTGAAAAGTTTTTAATGGAAAACCTTAATGCTACCATTGATGGACATGGTACTACAACTGACTACAAAGATAATGAAGCAGATTGTGATGTCCGAGTAGATGGTAAAAGATATAATATAACAATCGAAGAACAAAATGAGGAGGACGATGATTAAGATACCTAAAGACGTACATAAGGCATTGGCTGTCTTATTTAAACATAAGTTAATTTCTGAAATAGAAAGACAACAACTTATGGAAAAAAGTATGAGACGTGATTTAAGTGCACGTATTGTACAACTACCAAAACCTAGAGAAGCAACTGCAGCTCTTGAAAGAACATTAATAGATATTACTAATGGAATTAGCAATCAAGCATTTGATGTAAAAGAAATGACATCAAAAGTAGAAGCTAGAGTTGGTAAAACAACTGATAGTGCTGTAAGATATGTACTAGGTTTAATGGTACAAAAAGGCAAATTAGAACAAATCCATTCAGAAGGAAAAGTTCTATTTGGTAAGAAAAACATATAGGAGGAAATATGTATAGACTACATTTATGGAAAGCAATGATGGGAGATAATGGACCAGAAAATGGTACAGAAACCCATGATTATGTAAAGAAACCTACATTTGAAGATATGTATGGTCATATTGGATGTAATCAGATTGAAATATTACATGGATATGATAAAGATATGTCTAAGAGGACTTTTGATATTTACTGCGATGAAGAAAGTAAATTAAAAAGTCCTTTTGTAAAAAATGATAGAGCAACAAAAGCATGGTATGCTTGGCAAGAAAGAACTGGAAGAACTTGTATTGAAGGTGACTTTGTTGCAGGTAATGTTGCAATCATTGAAAAGGTAAAAGATGAAGCTGCGTGATAAAATCAAAAATCCAGAGCCTCGTTCATTGAGCGAGGTTCTGAAAGATAAAGATAAAGAAATCTTTGAACTTAAAAAAGAGATAGATCGTCTTAAAGAAGAATACCAAATTCTTGAGATTATTGAAAGAAATCATCAAGAATTAAATGGTGAGCTTCGTAAAGATCTTGCTAAATTAAGTAAATCTAATAAAGACTTACAAGATAAAGTGCATGAATTTGTAAGACCAACCAAAAGGAGCATAGATGACCTTTAAACCAAGTGTTAAAACAGAAAGAGAAAAAGCACAAAATGTAATAGATGATTCTATTGAAGCAATATCTGTATTAGATAATGCAATAGCTTGTGGTTTTCTCAAAGATGCACATTCTTTAATTGCACAAACGTGGATTAAGGAATATAAATCTGATATAGAAAATGCTGAAATTTTTCTAGATAATAATAAGGATATAAAATGAGTAATGAAAATGCGTTAAGAGCTATGTTAGCTACTAAGCAACTTGAAATCGATAAACTAAAACGTAAAATAAAGGAGATGGAAGATGACTATCAAGACAGACAGCGAGATACTTCGGATAGAAAAAAGAATAAGAGGTCTAAACCGAGTAACATCAGCGATAAATGATTTATCTATCTATGGAATTTTCTATGGAAATTATCCTGAGTTAGTTAAAGTTTTAGAACATGCTAAAGATCATGTTAAAGCTGAATTAAAACAATCTAAAGAAAGATTAGAATCTGTAAGTACAGCAGAAGCTGTAGATGGATCTAAACCTGATCCTGAAATAATTGAAGCATATTTAGATAAACGAATTTAAGAATTCTGATTGAGAGTAGCTAGCTGTAAAACAGGGATCTTCTCATTTAGATAGAGCCTGCTGGGAGACTGGCAGGTTCGCTATCATTAGTCATGGTAGCTCCTAGATGGTTAGGAAAAAAGAAGGGCGAAGAAATAAGGTCATCCAGGAAATCCTATTAAATTTATTCCTGGTACATGAATTAACATGTTATAAACAAAGCCATCTAAATTTTGATGAACACATCAACCTCAGACTGGATCTAGATTAAGTCGAATAAGCACGCAAGTCTCGACAAGGTTGCCTAATTAGCTTAATGGTGTGTTCTTCTAAATTTCAGTAATTTTAATTACCCAAGATTTAGGAATCATAGTACGATCCCCAAAAGTGATAGTTCCATCATCTTCTTTATCATAACTTGCAAACAATTTAATTGCTTTACGATCTTTATGAAAGATCCATCCTTCGTTAACAGGATTAGCAAGTTTCATATTTTTAAATTCTTTTTCAGATGCCCATGCAGAGTCGCTTAAAGCATCTACCCATTCAACACGTACCTTGGTATAAGGTATGTCATTAGTGTCAGGGTCTTTAACTGATTTCTTTTTTTTAGTGTAACGTTTTTTTGTCATGAGCTGCCCAAATGTAAGTATCGAACTCATCCATAGATGGAACGATATGGTTGCCTTCTTCTTCAAATACTAATTGGAGATAAGTTGAATAGATAATAGCAAGTGCCATTGCATCTGCAGCCTTGATAGATAAATGAGGATTTTGTTTTTTAATAAAATCACCTATAGCATCAGGCTTTATTCCATCAAGAAACTTCTCGGAATAAACCTTTTTAGCCTTTGGAAATTTTAATATTTTGCTCATAATTTGCATACCTCTGGCGAGGATACCTACTATAACTATTTGGGTTGCAGTAGAAAATCAACGCTGTTTTGTATCTTAGGTACAAGTTTGTTATATACTTTTAACCATAATTGGCTGTCATCATAGAAGAAATTCTTGTTTTTCCACATATTGTAGTAATGATCGTAGAATATACTACATATTGGTAGTGGATCTATGTCAATTTTTTCCCAAAAATGACGTTCTGACATACCACAATTATGTAATTGATGATGATGTTTAACACATAATGGAATTGTAAATTGATCACCTACTTTCTGCCCAATACCTCTATGTTGAGCATATTGGATATGGTGAGCATTACACCCATTTTGCTGACAGAGTATACAAGGATTAGAAGCTACCCACTTTAGGTACTTTTTGTCTTTTATTTTGAGTTCCTTGTCCTCTGATAGTGTTGTGCACTTTTTTGTAGCCATAATAAATTGAAAGTCTAGAAAGACCTTCGTGAACTCTATTAGATGCTTTACGTTCTGTCAAACCTAGAATGTGAGCTATCTCAATAATACCATAATTAAACCAGCAGAATAACTTCATAGTTTCTGCTATTTGTGGACCAATTTGTTCATCACAATCTTTGACTGCCATAGCAGCTCCAAGAGAAGATGTAATAAAATCTGTACTAGAACCATCAACTCGTTCTTTAAGAACGTTGCCAGTTCCACCACCCATAAGTTCACACATTAATCTATATCTAGATCCTGCCTCATATTCTTCAATAGATATGAGTTTTCGGTGGTGCATATACATAAGCCTGGATTCTCTAATATTAAGCCATACTTTTTTCTTATCACGTATGGTAGATATTAATTCAGGTTTTTCAATCTGACGCATAGTTCCTTTTATAATCTTTTATAGCATTATCAACAAAAGACTTAAAATTATTATTTTTTAAGTAAAGGGAATTAAGTCTATGAACTCTATTCATTTTACATGAATGGAGACGAGCTATAGTGCTCTTACACCCATACGCTTGCGTAGGGTGCAATAGCCAACATAATAAAATTGATAAATTATACATTTTATATTGTTCGCTATTTTTTACATTAATTTTACCTTTTAACATATTAATAGGTATGTTATAGGTAGAGCTAATAAACTTTTGAATATTAATAACCATAAGGAGATAATTATGAAAATTGAATATAGACATTCTGCCTCCAAGACTAATACGTTTATTGATAGTCCACCATTTTGGATAATCAATGAATTGTTTGGATTTGAGTCAGGACCCAATGCAAGAATGGTAATGGGATTAGCAGCTGAGGATGCTGCACATCAGGCATTATCAAAACAAATCACTGATGAAGATACTATCAGAAACTTTGCTAAAAAGAAATATATAGAAGAAAGCAAAGATGAAGTAACTGATTTGTTACCAACAGAACATTCAGATCAAGAATATGAATGGTCTGGTCTTATTGCACATAAATTTGTAGAAAACTTACCTGAATTTGGTGAGATAGTCTCGTTTCAAAATGAAAAACAAATTAAAGGTGATAAATATGGTCTAAAATATGATGTAATCGGTAAAACTGACTTTGAGTTTAAAGATGTCATAGTTGATACCAAAGCAACAGCATATATTAGACGATTAAAAACTAAAGGTGGTATAGTAGATCCTAAATGGTATCCAAAACCTGCAGATCTACGTCAACAATGCTTATATAGAGATCTATTTGGCAAAGAAACAGCATTGTTATATTGTTCACCTACAGATGTTCATATGGTAGACATGGTAGATAGAGATCATTTAAATGAGCTTATAAACGCTATGAAACACATAGAACACATATTGGAGATATGCAAAACCAAAGAGGACGTTGTACGCATATTTCCTTTGGTATGCGACAACTTTAGATGGAAGGGTACTCCTGAAGCTGAAGGATTCGCACAAGATATATGGACTAAATGCCTAAAATAGTCTATATAGTGTTATGCAAAAAATAGGCAGTATAATAAATCAAATCAACAAAAGGAGACAGATAATGGAAACTGAAACTTTTGAATGTAGTCATAAACGTTCATTTGCATCAAGAGATGGTGGAGGTAAATATAGTATTTACGTTACCAAAGATGATGGTACTGAAATGACAGTTTATGGTGAAGCAATAGGTGCAGAGGGATGGCAGAAAGGTGCAAGATTAAAAATTACAGCACAGCCAGCAAGACAAAGTAAAAATGGAAAGTGGTATCAAACTGCTAGTTCTGTTGAATTGCTTGGTGGTGAGGTAGCAGTACCAACTGGTGCTAGTCCAACTGCAACAGTATCAAAAGATCCAGATGCTCAATGGAAAGAAAAATATAGATTGACAATGAGTAATCTGATATCTGCGTGGTTATCTTCAGGTAAAGAATTAAAACCTGAAACACATACGCATTTAGATCTTGTCGTTAGAGATATATTAGATGCTAAAAAAGATTCTAATAAAAAAGCTGACGATTTTGATGATCAATTCTAATGATTTCTAAACCTCCCTCTATGGTTAGAAAAGCTGGAGGGTCTTTATGATCCTCCAGTGCAAACAATATGAATTAAAAAGGATAGGTTATGGATCTGATATTATTAAACGATGGAGTATACCATCTAGTAGAAGTAACCAAAGAAATGACCAAAGGAATAAAATTATTAAGTGAAGTAGATTGTTTTGATCTATGCGATATATTAAGAGTACATTTAACAACTTACTACGAGCACCCTATAAACGTTCATGTAATGAATGATGGTAGTGGTGATTTTTATGGATGCATTTGTTCAAATTAGAACTAGAATTTATGGGTATAAACACTTATAATAATGATGATTTGGTTAGAAAATTATATAAATTATATTTAAAGGAGAATAAAGATGATTACAGAAAAGAGATTG
>Ga0066830_10000043_pt1 | contig 17332 bp, 13 predicted proteins | sample ETNtaG_20_FD_65499 | JGI IMG/M metagenome (GOLD analysis project Ga0066830, IMG submission 65499) | Marine microbial and viral communities from oxygen minimum zone, Eastern Pacific Ocean - ETNP201306PF45B | ecosystem: Environmental > Aquatic > Marine > Oceanic | place: Pacific Ocean: Eastern...
TGGTTATGCTCGTGTTTCAACAACGGGCACACTTGGTTTGTTCGCAACATTTAATTATCTTAATAGCGATTCGGCTGCAGGTACTAATGGAGAGTGGGAATCCACTACTGACATTGGTATAGCTCTTAGCTTCTAATATTAGCCTAAAGGCTAAGTTTTATAGGTCTTTCCCTCTTTCGCCTAAAGTAAAGGGGATTTTTTTGTATAAATAGGTACATGGCGAATAAAACTATATCTCTATCCAATCCGGATCAAATTGAAGAATTAATTATAGAACCACACACAATCTTGGATAATGATGGAAATCAATTAGTAGCTAAACCACTTGGAGGAACATTAAACCTATCTATTTTTAAAAATGCTACCACAATTGATTGTTCTAATAATGCTATTAGTGATGTTGGATTATTACCAGAAAGTATAGAGTTTTTTGATTGTGAGAATAATAATGTTTCGGAGCTTAATCAATCCTTTGATGTACCAGAAACTATAAAAGATTTAAATTTTAAAAATAATGATTTAGGCAGTATTGATATTGATAAGATATTGCAACGAACATTAGAAAATAACATTAATGGTATTATTGGTGATGGCAATTATAGAAAATTGGATTTGGAAGGAAATGATCCACCATCACTCGTAGGTATTGCATATAAAGAAGATCTCGAACTATTAAATTGGGAAATTAATACTGAACCATTTGTAGGAGATCGAACATTCACATTGAGCAATGTTCCAACTCCTCCTCTTGTAGCATATAGTCTTCGTAATTTATTTGATCCAAGCGCTAATGTCGTTCGAGTACGAAGATCATTTGACTCTGCTGAAAGCGATTTTACCGGAAGTGATATTGAATCAGGGGTAATGACCGAATGGGTTAGATATGCAGATTTACCCCTCGATATACAAATGTTCGATGACTTCAATAGTCCTCCATCGTATGAGCGAGATGGAGGTGCAATTCAACCTCGTGTAGCGTATGGTTTACGAAATTTAGGAACTGGAGCCAATCAATGGACGTATGGTGGCGATACTCTTGAGTATGAGTCCGACTTTAGTGCGGGAGTAGATGGATGGTATACCGTCAATACTACACACACAGCAAACATTGATGGCATAGGTGGCAGGGACGATTGCTTACAAGTTGCGCCAAATACTACACTTGACCAGCATTTCATTGGTCTTTCCTCTGCATTTACTACTGGCTCATCATATACAATTTCTTTTGATTTTTATATTCCATCAAGCAATGTTGATTTAGATGGCATTGATTCCCGTGAAGGGGCAGGAAGCGGCTCGCTAATTGTCGATGAACACACTCCTGCTTTAGATACTTGGGTTTCTGTAAGTGGAACACATACTGGTGACGGCAATTCAGAATTACGCATTCGACCACTCAATGGTGGCAATGAGGTATTTTCTTTTAACGGCACAGACGTCTTCTACATCCGTAACATAAAGGTCTACGAAACCCTTGGAGATACTGAATTACTTCCTTCTGGAAAATATATTGCACAAGTACGTCGTAATTTAGATAATACTATTAAATCTTTTACTGCTGATGAAATCACTGATGGCACATTAGAAACATTTGTAAAGGCTGAAAATCTTGTATATGAAAGTGACTTTAGTGCCAATGCTAATGGATGGAATGGTAATCATTGGGGTGTTATAACTACAGCAAATCAAGATAATATACTCGGCAGAGATGATTGTTTAAAATGCGAATTAAGCAACTTCAATAGCCATGATCATGTTGTTGTAAGAGGAGTTAGTGATCTTCCTCAAGCAAAAGTTCGATATCAAGTTGATGTATATGTACCAAGTAGTAATGCTATTGTCGATGGTATTCGTTTACAGCCCAATGGTGGATCTGGTGGAGAGAATTTTAAAAATCTTAAAGGGAATGCGTGGCATACTTTAAGCACTAATTTAAATTTAAGCGGTGCTAATCAAATAAGAGTTGTTGCTCTTTCTAGTGATAAAACATGGTATCCAGGAAATGATACTGATCTATTCTATATTCGAAACGTTAAAGTTTTCTCAGTTGCGGAAAACACACTTCCTCTTGATGAAACAGCTTCGGCCGCTTACTCGATTGATAATTATGAAGAATCTGGTACAGATGTAACAACATCTGGAGATACTGGTGGTGATAATACTGGTAAGTACGTTATACAAGTACAACGCTCATTCGATAATGAAATACGATCTTTTACTGCTAACGAAGTTGATGATGGTACAATGGAAAATTGGGTTAAAGTTACTTATGACGCTAGCCTTTCTCCTCTTGACCAAGCTACAGGAGCATCAGCCGCATACTCTCTACGTAACCTGAGTTCTTCATATACCAATTATGTAGTACGAGTACGTCGTAACATAGACAGTGAGGAGGAAAACTTTGCCGCTCCTGGAGTTACTGACGGTACGCTGGAGAGTTTTGTAAAAGGCGAGGAGGTCATATACGAAAGTGACTTCAGTGCTGGGGAAGACGGATGGACAAGAGCTTATCCTCGAGTTACCATTGAAGGAAACATTGATGGCATTGGTGGGCGAGATAACTGTTTAAAGATAACGACCCACGATTCAGGTTCTCCGTGGTTTGGAAGGACAAGCACCATTCAAAAAGGGGCTAGGTACAAGGTCAGTTACGAATTCTATACCGAGGGTAATTTCGCCATACATTTAGTTTCAAATGGTTACTCTTCATCGGGTGTAAGTAATGGTAACTGGGTTTCCTATGAGGCAGATTTTATTTCGGACAATAATAATCTTCAGTTCGTCCGTCCTCATAACGATTACCCAGCATATATCCGTAACGTAAAGGTAATCTCGTACATTGAGAACGAGCTTCCTCTTGACCAAGCCACAGGGGCAGCAGCAGCTTACTCCTTGCGTAACCTTAGCTCAAGCTACATTGGCGATGTTGTAGAGGTCCGCCGCTCAAGTGATGCCGCAGTCCAATCTTTTACCGCATCTGAGGTTGCTGATGGTACGTTGGAGAATTGGGTTGGTGGTCAAAACTTACTGAAGTCTAGTCAAGAATTCAATTCTGGTTGGTCGACACATAAAATAGATACAAGTAATTGGAATGATGTCGCGGTAGCACCAGATGGAACAACTACTGCCTATGAAATAAAAGATGATAGTACTTTTGGTAGACACCGAATTTCGCAATATAGTATTCCACTAACGGTGGGAAAAACATATACAATTAGTGGTTATATTAAAAAGAATTCAGATAATAGATATTTCTTTTTAAATGGTGGGCATACTTTTGGTGTTAATGGTTCGGTTAATTTGGATACAATGGAATATAAAGCTTCTACTGGTGCAAATCCAACACTTACAGATGCAGGAAACGGATGGTACAGATTTTCAATGACTGGAATAGCCAAATTAGCTGCTGGATATATCTTCTATCAGTTGCAAGATGCTTATTTTAGCGATTCAGAATATCAAGGTGATGGTAGCTCATTCTATTTATGGGGTACTCAAATAGAAGAAGGAAGTACGGTTGGCGCTTATGCACCCACAACTACAAATATCTCTGGAGATGGCTTCGTTCGCACTTGGTACGACCAATCAGGCAGCGACAATCACGCAGTGCAGACGACTCCAGCAAATCAGCCTACGATTGTTGAGGGGGGTGTAATACTTGATGGTATTAACATTGATGCAACTAATGAAAATTTAGTACTTCCAAGCACATCCATTCTTGGGATTAGCGGTTCAAATGCTAGAACCGTAATGGCTGTTATGAACTCTGAAGGAGTTGATGATGGCTTTATGCCATTGGGTGGCTGGAACGGAACTGACTCTTCGGAGAACCATTTTAAAAATTACCGACTAAGAGCAGCAGCCTCTGATGGTACGGCTAGAGTAGAGGTGGCTGGGTACAACACTCCGTCCTCTGTTGATGTGTCCGATGGGAACAAGCATCTTATATCATCTATACTCAGCGGAACCACTACTGCTGATTTAGATATATCTGGAGATGGTACTATTAGTGCTGGGTCAGGAACTGACACAATAGACACTGGTGACTTCCCTCTTTATGTAGGCTTTATTCCAAACAGGACTCAGCTTGGTTTTGGTTCGATTCAAGAGCTAATCATCTACAACTCCGACCAGTCAACAAAGCGCAGAGCCATTGAGGAGAACATCGCAAATCACTACGACATCTCCCTAGCTGCGTTCTCGCGGGATGGTACAGTCAGTACGTGGTACGACCAGAGCGGCAACACGAATGACGCAACTCAGACTGATCCTACGAAGCAGCCTAAGATTATTCAGAACGGGGAGTATCTCGGTGAACTTCACTTTGACGGAAGCAATGACTATTTGAGCAATTCTGATATTGGAGCCTATCAGTCTTCTGATGGTGTTGGGTTCTTCTGCGCTTATAGCAAAGATGCGGCATCCACTTCAGATTCATTTGGCGGAACAAACCCGCAATATCTATTACAACTGCGAGACACAGGTTTAACCGACACTACATTTGCTGCTAGAGTTTTGGGCGGCAAGTTTAATGTTATTAGAGCTGACGAAGTGAGTGGTTTTAATACTAGTCAGGCGGCCGCTCATACAATTGGCAAAAGTTTAGTTTTGTCATCTGTAACAGGAACTCAAGCTGTTAATTTATTTGAGAATGGTTCAGAGCTTTCGCTACAAACTGACGAAAGTGGGTTAAGTTATGACTCAGCTACAACTAATTTGATAATTGGCTCCCAAGATACTGGAACTAGATTTTTAGATGGCGGTATCAAAGAGATGATTATCTATAAGACTGATCAGACTAATAATCGTAAACTTATCGAGAAGAATATACTAAATTACTATAAGATACCACATACAAGTTTTTGGGATGGAACAATCCGAACTTGGTATGACCAAACCGGTAAAGAAAACCATAATATTGAGACTGACGTTAAAAAGCAACTTAAGATTGTCGATGACGGTATTACAAACCAATCAATTACTACAACTGCAGGTAATACTGCTTCTGTAGCTTACTCATTACGTAGTTTAGGAACTAATCAATGGACATCTAAAAAAGAAACTACTGTATATCAATCAAACTTTGAGGTACAAGATGGATGGAGTTGGAATATAGGAGGTGTTGCTATTCCAACTAATGACACCATTGCTAGCTACAACGATTGGTTGAAGTTTATTAGTGATAGTTCTGACGATGAGCATTTACTTGCCAATCACCTAATGACGGTTGGTGAAAAGTATAGACTTACATTTGAGTTCTTTATTCCAGAGTCCAATCAGAAGATAAACGGTATACAGTTTAGAGATAACCACAGAATCTACGGTACTTTTAACAACTTAGAAAAAGGTAAGCTTCATAAAATATCAATGCCTATGGCACACGGTTGTGCTTCTACACCAGTAAAGCTCAGGGGAATGTATAATGGTCATGCTGTTTTTGTTGGAGTAGAAGGTGACGCTATGTATATCCGCAATGTAGAGTTGCGGAAGTTTAATGGAGAGACCGAAGAACTAAATCCAGATAGGTATGTAGTCCAAATCCGTCGAGAATCAGATGGAATGGTCAAATCATTTACTGCAGATAACTTAAAAGAAAATATTGAAGCATTTTGCGGTGAAGCAGATATTAATGATACTAGACCAGCAATCCCTTCTAATAGATACTTAGAAGCCCCAGATATAACTACTGAAATTATTGACCGTAGAAGTTCTGTTAAATTTACGCTGAATGGGACAACTGATTCTAGGTATTTGTATTTGACAAGATTAGGTATAGGCAAATATAAGTTTACTGGCTCTATACACGTAAAGTACAAAGATAAAGAAAGTGCTGGTTGGACTAGTCCTATTTCTTTCTATCTGGCATATAGTACTTTAAGTAGACCTCTTTATGACGAGTCAAACGGAACCACCGGTACAACCTATACTTGGACAGATGATGATCCGCTTATAATTGAAGCTACAAGCCCAAATAGACCACTATTTCTATATACACACGGTACTGGTAATGATCTAATATCTGTACCGAATGCTGAAATTACTGTAACGAATTTTGCAATTCAACAGATTCATACTGATGCTTATGTTACTGCTTGGTACGACCAATCCGGTAATGAAAATCATGCAGAGCAAATAGATACTGCACAACAACCTAAGATTGTTGATGCAGGTAATTTGGTGAAAGATTCTAATAACGAACCACAAATTAGTTTTGATGGTACACAATATCTAAATAAACCCGAATTTACTCAGGGGATTTTAACTAAACCAATTTCAAGTTTCACTGTATTTGAGAGAAATGGCGGTGCATACATTCATGATAGTTATAATTCTCATAAGCGATTTGCGCTTGAACAGTGGGCTCATCACACTATACGTCTTTTTAATGGAGCTACACTCGATACTTCAACCACCATAGGTAAGGGAGATAAATCGCTTGTAAATATGCGTTCTGATGGAGCTAATAGCTACATTGCTATTAATGGTGCAACACCCTACAGTAACGAAAATCATACCGGAAACCACGATATGAGCGGTATTGTTATTGGTGCGCCCAACGATCGCCGCGACACGCATAGACTCAATGGATTTATCCAAGAAATCATTATCTATGACTCTGACCAATTTACAAAACGTAGAATCATTGAAGAGAATATTGCAAATCATTATGATATTACATTACCAGCTCTTTCACGTGACGGCACAGTTAGTACTTGGTATGATCAAAGCGGTAATAATATACATCTTACTCCAGCACAACCAGAACACGAACCCAAAATTGTTTCTGATGGTGTTATAGTTAGAGATAGAAATGGTAAAATTGCATTAAATGGAAATAAAGCCCGATTGAATTTCCCAGCAACGACTGATTTCTTTTCATCTGATGGGTCGCAATCTCTCTTTATGGTTTATGATTTTGCCGACCAAAAAGATGTGAGTACTAATAATGGCTTAAATAATGATATAGTTAATCTTAGGGCTGATACAGGAGTACAAAAGCTAAAAGTTCGTGTCGCGAAACCAAGTGGAGAAATCGAAGTAATTACGAATGATGATTCAAATATGTATACGTATAATAATAGCGATACTATTACATCACAGCAACTAACATACACATTTGATGTTGTTGCAGGGCGCACTTACGCGTCTCTAGATAAATCATCCCCTTTACTTATGATCAGCGGAATAACACAAAATACTGATAGAGATATTGCTAGCCCAACTAGTAGTGTCCGTAGTTGGATATTTGACAACGCAGAAACCGTTGATACATATATTTCAGAATTTATCTATTATGATTTCGATACACTCGGATATAACGATTTTCTATATATTGAAGATGCAGTAAAACCGGGCTCTACAGGATATGTTTCAATATGGTATGATCAATCTGGTAATAATCACGACGTAAGTCAATCCACTGCTGAGCGGCAGCCTTGGATTGTAAAAGATGGAGAGTATATCGGTCATATACAGTTTGATTCGGTCCAAGGAACGCGGTTAGCAAATTCGAATATTGGACCTTTTCAAATTTCATCAGGTATTGGATTTTTCTGTAATTATAACATAAATTCAATAACGAGTGAAGGTGAACCATCATATGGAGGAACATTGGTAAATATTTATGATAGTGTAGATATATTTAGTGCTCATCTTTATATGAGCGATCCGTACGGATCGCGAAATGTTAGACCTCAAATTTTCCGTCGTGATCTCAATGATACAAAAACGCTAATAACTCGTAGTAAAGATATCATAACCGAAGATAAATTTAATCTATTTTCAGCTGTTGGTGAATCGGAACTGACTCTTTTTAATAATACAGCTAAATTGGACTTAGAAAGAGATGATATTTCTACTAGTGCTACCACAACAGCCGGTGAGTTAAGTATTGGATCTACCCGCGGCCTTGGCAGTTTTATTGATGGCGGAATTAATGAAATTATTTTATATCAAGAAAACATAAATCCGACACTTCAAAGATTTATAGAAACCGATATTATTCTTCATCATAACATTTAATTATGTATTTAATTTACGAAACACAACAAGAAGCTCTTGATCGTTCTGAACAAGAAGGTATTAGACTTAAATTCTCATATCATATAACTGGACGAGGTACAAGATATGTTACCTCCCCGATCAAAACATCTGAAGATAAATGGGCATTATCAGTAAAAGGATATGAATTGACCGAAATTGAATCTGATGCAACAGTAGAAGCCTATTCATAGAATAGCACATTTATCATTTACAACATACGCTGTAAATGGTATAATTACATTATGATTTTAAGCGGATTCTACACGAGCGTCGATAGGTTTGGTAATAGTTTATTATATCGCGGCTATAGCGATACTGGAAAAAAGATATTCCAACGAATAAAATATAAGCCTACTCTTTATATTAAGTCGAAAAAGACCGACACGGATTGGAAAGCTCTAGATGGCACTCCGATCGAGCCAATGCATTTTGATTCGATGCGAGAAGTACGAGAGTTTGAACAAACATATAAAGATGTTCCTAGCTTTCATTTGTACGGTAATAATCGTCATATTCCTGCTTTTATTCAAAGTCAATTTCCTAATGAAATACCATACTCACGCTCTATGGTTGATGTTGCTTCATTAGATATTGAAACATCTTATGGCGATGGATTTCCTGATGTAGATAATCCAGTCAATCAAATTCTCACTATAGCATATAAGAGTTCAAAGGATAATACCTATCGTGTATGGGGAATGAAACCGTATGATGCTGCAAAGACCGAACTCAATGGTATTGATATCGACTATCGCCAATACACTGCAGAATCTTCAATGCTCGAGGCATTTATAGATTTTTGGTCAAAAGAAGATAACATTCCTGATATTATCACAGGTTGGAATACACGCTTCTTTGATATTCCTTATATGATATCGCGTATGGTATTTCTACTTGGTGAAGATAAGGTAAAAGAGTTATCACCTTGGAAAAAGATTGATCGAAGAGAAGTTACTATTCAAGGTCATAAGAATGTTACATTTGAGATTGTTGGTATTCAACATCTCGACTATATGGAACTATTCAAAAAGTTCGCATATACGTATGGCAATCAAGAATCATACTCGCTCAATCATATTTCAAGCGTAGTACTTGGTGAAAAGAAACTTGATTATTCTGAAGTTGGTACACTGCGTGATTTGTATGATGCAGACTTTCAAATGTTCGTCGATTATAACATTAAAGACGTTGAACTAATCGAACGAATGGAAGATAAACTCGGTCTTATCACGTTGGTGCTAACTATGGCCTATCTTGGAGGTGTGAACTATCAAGATACTCTTGGCACAACTGCTATATGGGACTCTATTATTTTTCGTAGACTGGCTCGTTCACGGATTGCTGTACTTCCAACAAAAGAATCAGAAACAGCCTCTTACCCCGGCGGATATGTAAAAGATCCACACGTTGGAATGCACGATTGGGTAATGTCCTTTGACTTAAACTCTCTGTATCCAAATCTTATTGTTCAATATAATATGTCGCCTGAAACATTGATTGATTCATATGCTGATGGTGCTACAGCAGCAAACGGTGCTAAGTTTAGTAAAGAAAAGAAAGGTATCGTTCCTGAGATTGTTGAAGAATTATATGCTAAGCGTGTAACGATTAAACAAGAAATGCTTCAAGCTAAAACAAAACTTGAAACTATATCTAAAAATCAAAAGCATGAGTACCAACAAATGTCTTCACAAGTTGCTCGTCTTGAAACTCTTCAGACCGCGATTAAGATTCTTCTTAACTCTCTTTATGGTGCTATGGGTAATAAGTACTTTCGTTACTTTGATCTTCGAATTGCATCTGGTATTACACTCACTGGTCAAGAGGTTATTAAGCATGCAGAAAAAAGCGTTAATGAGTTTTTAGATAATTTTATTGGTTCTTCTAAAGATCGTGTTATCGCAATGGATACCGATTCGGTTTACATTTGTGTTAAAGACGTAATTGATAAGTTTAATCCTAAGAATCCAATTGCATTTCTCGATGAGTTTGGTTCTAAAGCTATTGAACCAATGCTAAGTAAAGCATTTGATCAGTTTGCAAAAGATACAAATGCGTTTACTAATCGTATGGTAATGAAGCGCGAAGCTATCGCTGATCGTGGAATTTGGACAGCAAAGAAACGTTACATCCTTAATGTTCACAATAACGAAGGTGTTCAATATGCTGAACCGAAGATTAAGATCATGGGTATTGAGGCTGTTAAGTCTTCTACTCCTCAGGTTTGTCGCACCGCAATGAACGAGATGTTTAAAATCATTATGACTGGTGATGAAACTAAAACACAAAAAGCGATATCTACATTTAAAGATCACTTTAAACAACTATCTCCTGATAAGGTAGCGTTTCCTCGAGGTGTTTCTGATATGACTAAATGGAAAAATCGTGGAGCAATATATCGTAAAGGAACACCTATTCATGTTCGTGGAGCACTTCTATATAATCATCATCTTAAGATGAATGGTTTGAATAGAAAATATCAAGTGATTCAGAATGGCGATAAGATTAAGTTCTTATACATGCTTATGCCAAATACACTACGCGAAAATGTAATTGCTTTTCCTGACTTTTTACCAGAAGAACTCGAACTCCATAAATACGTTGACTATGATCTTCAATTCAAAAAAACGTTTATTGATCCAATTAATATCATTCTTGATGCTATTGGATGGAGTGCTGAGCCAGTAGCAGATCTTCAAGAGTTTTTCTTTTAGTTGTACAAATAATAAAAAATCGGATATAATATAATAATTATGAGTAGAGATTGGCCACAAGATATAAATGATATGCATACTAAGTATGGTGTGCGGAATGCCGTAAAAGAGTTTGATAGCGAAAAGCTACGAGCGTTTTTACGTTTTAGATTAGACTTCTTACATGAAGAATTGGGTGAAACCGAAAAGGCTGCAGCAAATCAATCTATTGACTCTGAAGAAGTCGTTGATGGTTTGATTGATCTGTGTGTTGTAGCGATTGGTACACTTGATGCGCTTGGTGTAGATCCGTATAAAGCTTGGGATGAAGTACATCGAGCAAATATGACCAAAGAGGTTGGTGTAAAAGAATCTCGCCCGAACCCATTGGGACTTCCAGATTTGATTAAGCCCGAAGGATGGGTTGCACCAAGTCACGCAAATAATTACGGATTATTAGAAGACGCTTAATGCCATACGGTCTTACAATTTATCGAGACATTTTTGACAATAAGACTCATAAGTCAATGTCTTTTGATTCTTTAGAGAAATTCGAAAGGCTTCTTTATGATTTGTCAAAACAGCCTGGTTATAAACCAAAGAAAGGTGAATTTAAGAAGGGTTCACCGCTTATATCTCCAGCCGCTTATGTCAAAGATACGACTCGTAAGAACGTAAATGTTACAAAGTGGTCAAAGTGGGCAGCGCTTGACGTCGATGAGTATGACACAACGTTTGAAGAATCTATAGAAATATTTAAAGATTACTATTACATTTGTTACTCATCGGCGTCTTCGACCAAAGAGCATCCTAAATTTAGAATTGTCTTTCCGCTTTCAAAAGAGGTTTTAGCAGATAAAATTCGTCACTTTTGGTTTGCTCTTAACACCGAATTTAATTCACTTGGTGATAAACAAACAAAAGATTTGAGCAGAATGTATTATGTTCCAGCTCAATATCCAAATGCATATAATTTTATCTTTACGAATAAAGGTCCGCTTCTTGATCCAGATAAGCTAATGGATAAGCATGACTTTGTGAGTGGGTTTAAGAATAGCTTTTCTGATAAACTACCTGAACATATTCGCCAAGAGATACACAAGTACCGCGAATCTAAATTGACTAATACTCATATTACGTGGTCCTCATACGTAGATTGCCCATTCGTAAATAAGCAACTTGTTATTGAGTATAAGACCATTAACTCAACTGGATGGTATTCAAAGATGTATTCAATTATGGTATCAATCGCGGCCAATGCTATTAAGAAGGGCTATCCAATCACTCCAGATGAGATCTCTAAGCTTTGTACAGAGATTGATCAAGATACTGGAGGATGGTATAAGAGTAGGCCGTTAGTTCTAGAAGCAGCAAGAGCAATTGATTATGCTCTTAAACAGTGACAATTTTGTGATTTTTGAGAGGTTTTCTGTCAAAAATTCATAAGCTATTGATTATCAATTAGATATTTTAGGTATACTTTTCAGAAAAGTATGGTATAATATATCTATAACAGTTAATTAACGCTTATGGAAAATAAAATTAAATTCAACGACACTGTAATCCTCAACGATGGTCGTAAGACCACGTATAATACCGCGATGATAAACATCGCAACTGGCGAGCGCTGGTTCAAATCTATGGATGTGGCAGCTCGAAGCTTCGTCAAGTTTGCCATCTCTGATATAAAGGAGGTGCTTTAATATGAAAATCGCAAATGACATTAAGAACGGAGTTGAGGCTCTTATTGAAGCCGCTAAATCAGATTATGACCGTTGGTCTGGGCCTAATCGTAATGAGATTAGAGAAGAGATGTTCGCTGATTATTGCAAAACAATCAACTATAAACCAGGTTCCAAATACATCAAGGTTTTAACTAAGGGTTCTGTTCACTCCTTTGTAGTTAATACCGATAATGATAAGAAGTTCAATCGTGGAGACATCTTGAAAGCCGCCTCTTGGGCGGCTCCAGCTCGGAACTTTGCCCGAGGAAATGTTCTCGATGGTTCTCTTGAAAGTGTTCGTTGGACTGGAGTTTAATAATTTATGCCTACCTATATTAAAACGTATGATCTGTCAAAAGAATGGCCTCCGATTGAGGATATTCAATTCTGTATGAAGAATAACTTCAGCCGAGCATGTGCTGCTGATGGTTTCAATAGCGAGAGTGTGATTAAAGATACTCTAGAAGAATGTCTAAAGTTGGATTATGGACATTTGATGATTGCCCACGATGGTAGAAAGTATACTGGTTGGGGGTTAGCTTATGATAAATGCCGAAAGGAGTTCCAATGCTATGTGATGCCTAGCCAACGAAGGAAGGGTATCGGTTCTCGACTTTTGAAGAAAGCATGTCAAATCTATGGTCGTGTAGAAGTTTATTCTCACGGCCTAAGTGAAGATTTTTATAAAGCAAACGGTCTCACACAGGGTGAGGCTATCACAGGAAAACGATTAAAGAAAGTATAATAACTATGAAAAAATTCGCATATTTCGTAATGATCTCGAATGCACTTCTAATTCCCTTCAGCTTGTATGTTGGCAAATTCGATATATTCCAAGCATTTTTTAATGCATCAATTTGTTTCCTTATAGCAACAGAGCTATATGTCGCTAAGATATTTGACAAATAAAATATGTATGTACACATAGCCTTAAACAAGGTATAATTACATTATGCAAAATAGAGTTAAAGACATACGTAATCAATTCATTGAAAAGTTCAATAACGAAGAATTCGTCACAGATAAAACTGGTGTAAAGACTATTGAAATTGTAGGTGCTTCTTTCTTAGCTGATGAAGAAGCAATTTTTGGTATACCTGATCAGAGTTATATCCAACGCGAAATCGATTGGTATGAATCTCAGTCTCTTAACGTGGCTGATTTGGTTCCAACGCCAAAGATTTGGCAACAGATTTCTGATAAAGATGGTTATATTCATTCAAACTATGGTTATCTAATCTTTAGTCCTGAAAATAAACATCAATATAAGCGAGTACGAGAAGAGCTTTCTCTTAATCCAAACACTCGCCGTGCTGTGATGATTTACACTCGTCCAACAATACATACTGAATACAATCGCAATGGTATGTCAGATTTTATTTGTACCAATGCAGTTCAGTACATGATTCGCGACAATAAGCTCCATGCTATTGTTCAAATGCGGTCTAATGATGTAGTATTTGGTTATCGTAATGATTCGGCATGGCAAGATTATGTTCTTCAAAAATTATCAAAAGATCTTGGCATTCTTCCTGGTTTCATCACATGGCAAGTTGGTTCGCTTCATGTCTATGAGCGACATTTTAAATTCATTGAAGAAGAGATTAAGAAACATCAGTCATGATTGAAAAAATCGCTGACATAATTAATAACCACACTTATGTGGTTGACGAATGGTTAATCGATAGGCTTAATCAAGAGTTTAATAAAGGTAACTATAGTAATAGAAAAAATGTCGATGCCCTTGCGTTAGAATTGACAGCTAAACGTATTGGCACTATGACAACACTTGATAAACTAGAAAATGAGTCTTATCAATGGCGTCATGATTGGGCATATAGTGATGATATATTAATCGATCTAAAAAGAAGGCCAAGCAAATATGGCAATATATGTCTAACCGGTGTTTTAAAAATGGTAGAGTCATATAACATGAATCAACTTACCCATATCGTGGCATTTTCTCAAAACATCGAGAATAATTATGAGATAGGTCAAGTCTTAAAATTCAAGTTCGAAGGTATGTTACCTCTTAAAGATGCAATTAAAACCGCGATACGAACAAATGGAGATTATCGCCTTTTAAATATTAATCATTTACAACAGCTATAAATCATTATATAATTATCATTATGAAATCAGAAAAAGAATCAATTAAAGTCTTACAAGAATGTGCAGAACTGCAAATTAAAAAGGGTAATGATTACCAAAATCCTCATAGTCGCATTCGCCAAGCAGACTATTATCCTCGTGGTATAGCTACTATTCTCGATATTGTGTATGCTAAGGTGCTTCGCATGCAATCTGTTATTGAAGCAATGGAAAACGATCCAGAGTATGAGCCCAATTTCGAATCTCTTGAAGATTCAGCAAAAGATCTAATCAACTATGGTTCATTTATGGCTTCGTATATGCGTGGAGGCATGGATGGTCAAAGTATTGATCGTGATTTCCTTAATCGTAAAATCACACTAGATCAAGCAAAAAAGGGTTTGGGTTCAAGAAACGATTAAAGGGGTGAATACATCGAAGGTGAGTAGTAAATGGAATAAGCGTTATTTGAATCTTGCACGAGATATCGCACAATGGTCAAAAGATCCTTCAACGCAGTGCGGTGCTGTAGTAATTGGTGAATCTGGTCAAGTTCTTTCTCAAGGATATAATGGATTTCCTCGAGGAATGGACGATGCAGAAGACTTATATAAAAATCGTGATATTAAATACGAAAGAATTGTTCATGCTGAAATGAATGCAATCTATAATGCATCACGATCTGGTGTATCTCTTGAAGGAGCAATTGCATATATACATGGATTACCATGCTGTCATGAATGTGCTAAGGCGCTAATCCAAGTTGGAATAAAAGAAGTTGTCATGAATGAATCTAGTAATATTAGATGGAATGATTCATGTGGAAAAGGCATGGACTTTTTGAAAGAAGCTGGTGTAAAAGTCACATATATAAAAGCATGATTAAAACAACAAAATATTATGAAGAGTTTAAATATTATTTTAAGCTCGCAAAGGATCAACAAGAAAAGTCTAACTTAGGTCATATACCGCACAAAGACTCAGGCTTAAATGATCCACTTATGGAAAAAATCGAACTATACGATGTTGTTGAAAGAAAATATGCTGGCTTTAGTCAAATCGTAAACGATTGTTTCTATGGATGGTCAAAAGATCATCCATATTGGTCACGTATGGAAGCTGGTCTTTATACAGAACAGCGTAAAGAAGTTGCTACGAAGTGGACAAATAAGCGCGATGTCTTTGGTGTAAAAGAATGGTTGTATGTGCTTATTCTACACCGAGTTTGCGGATCTGCAATTAATTATGCAACAAAGCCGAGTGGGTATCATAATACTTTATTATTCGATCTTTGGAAATCTGATACGATTGAAGAGATGTGCCATCAAGTAAAATATGCACGAAAGACATTCTACACATCGGTTGGCTATCAATTTCCTGCATTTCCTAAACCACCTAAAGCACAAAAGATAGCTGAGCCTCTTTTTGGTATTGAGGGTGATTACCAATATAAGCGAGGTGGTGATTATTTCTTATGTGAATATGCACCAAGATTGGCAAAAGAATTGGCGCATTTCTTAGAAAAAAGTAAAAGAAAGTTTGATCTAAGAGAGATTGGAGAGTGGATGTTTAAATGGAATCAAGATAACGGATTACGAGTTTATCGTTTTCAATACGCAGCAGTGATTGCAGATATTGCTGATTGGTTTCCAGAATATGTTAATAGAGAATCGATGTTCTATTATGGAACGAATGCCGTTGAGTGTATCGGATATTTAGCAGATCCGATTAATGGTAAGGGCAAAAAGTCAATAGAGTTTTTAGATTCTGTAATGAAACTAATATATGAGGAAACTGGCTCATTGCCATATAATGCAGAAGATGTGGCTTGTGACTTTATTCGATGGATCGAAAACTATGTTCGTCCCGGATCTGATTATGACGATATAGATTTAGATACAACATGGAATTCATCTTCAATCAAAGACCATCCATACGGAAGACAACGAGCAATGATTGATTTAGGATTAGTAAAAACCTTTAATGGAATTAAAAACCATCCATCAGACGATACTGTATTAAAAGAAGCTGGAATATCAGTTGATGAATATCAAGAAAAATGCAAAACACTATAGAAGAGTTTATCGATCAGGATGATAAGCACAGAATTACATACCCTAATTCATCTGAACCAATTCTTAAAAAGGGTAAACCAACCAATTGCTTATTAGAGAACTATACTCTCGAAGAACGTTTTCAAAAATTCTTTGAGTTTTGTAGAGCTTATGATGTAAGAGAAGAGCCATTACTTAAGGCCAATCCTCAGCAGTTTTCTCATCGATTACATTGGGACGAAATGCCTTATGTAGAAGAGATGAAGACTGAAAAAGATCTTGAAACTCTTTTACACCATACAATTGTTTGGTCTTTTAGTAACGAACATTGGTTAACGTTTAGAGCATTACGAGATCATGGTGTTCAAGGAATGCGGGTTCGATTTGAAACAGAACGACATGCTCGATCTGACTTATTTCAAATCTATTATCCAAAAGGAACAATCGTTCGAGAGTGGTTATGTGAAGTACCACAACAGATTGCCAAAGATTGCTATCGATTGCTTCAATCTAAACGTAGACTTACAATGATGGAACTTGCATCGAAGCTCGAGAAACACACAAAAGAAAAGTATGGATTTCGAAACGTAATGTATCCGTATAAAAATCTTTCTCGACATATTGCGATGGCTCGTCCAGATTTGGTTGATCCGGAATCATGGGTTACTCCTGGTACTTTGTCATTTTATGGATTGTGGCAACTTTTTAGCGGTAAGAATCTATTTGG
>Ga0066830_10000052_pt1 | contig 16164 bp, 18 predicted proteins | sample ETNtaG_20_FD_65499 | JGI IMG/M metagenome (GOLD analysis project Ga0066830, IMG submission 65499) | Marine microbial and viral communities from oxygen minimum zone, Eastern Pacific Ocean - ETNP201306PF45B | ecosystem: Environmental > Aquatic > Marine > Oceanic | place: Pacific Ocean: Eastern...
AAGTCCTACATCATCTAATGCTTTTTTAATTTTTTCATTTATTTTTTTTCGAGAAAAAAGATTTATAGATTTTCTATTTACCAACCCCATCTCAACAACTTGCTTTACAGAAAGTGGGAAGTTCCAATTAATTAAATCTTTTTGTGGAACATAACTAACCGTACCTTTTGATTCTTCTGGTGTTTTACCCTCTATAGTTAACGTTCCATCGCTTAAAGGCACTAATCCAGCTATAGCGTTGAATAATGTAGATTTTCCACCACCATTGGGTCCAACAACTGCTACTTTTTTTCCTTTGTTAATTGCAAAATTAACACTCTCTAAAGCAGGAGCGTTTCCAAAATGTACACAGCACCCATCTGAAATTATCAGCGGGGTGCTGGAACTTTTTACTTCTTCAGTATCCATCGTGATACCTTTCTTAAAGCCATTGAAAGTTATCTACAACTAACTTAGTCAGCGTTTCTTAAATTCTCTACAATTAATTCAACAGCAGTAATTAAAAAGTCAGGGTATGATTGACCTGCTTTTAAGGTCTCAACCCATAAGCCTTCTACAGCTTTAATACCTGTTTCAGCAACAATTGTTTCTGCATATACTGAAGGTGCCTCAGCTTCAATAAAGATAACTTTTACATTATTGTCTTCAATGATGTCAATAACATCAACTAACTGAGCAGGTGAAATTTCATTTGCTGAATCAACGCTTGGAATAATTGTAGAAAGTACCTCTAGTCCAAATTTAGCTTCTAAATAACCCAGTGATTCGTGAGTTGTTATAAGTTTTCTGTTTTGAGATGGAACTGTGGATATTAAGTCAGATACCTGACCTATCAAACCTTTTAGAACATCTGTGTAAGCACTTCCTAATGATTGGTAGCTTGCAGCATTATTTGGGTCAAACTCAACTAATTTACTCTCAATATATTCAGCTGCATAAGCAACTCTATTTGGATCAAACCAAAAGTGTGGATCATATGCTCCATGATCGTGGCCTTCATGATCATCATGGCCTTCTTCATCATCATGGCCTTCTTCATCGTGATCACCGTGGTCGTCGTGTCCACCTTCTTCAAATTCTATAGGGTAAACATTTTCACCAACTTCAGCTATTGCGTCTGCACTACATGCTGAACTTTCAAGTAATTTAACAACTGCTGCTGGTTCGTATTTCAACCCTGTATAAAATATTAAATCTGCATCCGCAATGGTTCCAGCATCTTGAGGGGCTGGTTCGTACGTATGAGGATCTGCCTCAGGTGGCATTATTACGGTTAAGTTTATATTGTCACCACCAACTTGGCTAACAAACTCTCCGATCATTGGAGTTGTTGCTACAACATTGATTTTTCTATCTTCTATTGCCGGACAACCAGCTTCCTCTGAGCTACCGCCAGCACAAGCAACAAGCACTATTGAAAGTGCGATTACGCCAAATTTAAATAACTTATTATTTTTCAATTAAATCTCCTTCTAAATAATAATAAATGAGAATAAGTCTCATTTATTAGTTTGTCAAGCATAAATGAGAATTTATCTCATTTTTTTTAAATATGAAAGTATAATAAAAAACATGTCTCAGAGCTCTAGAAAAATATTAACGGAACATAAAGTTTCTATAACTAATCCGAGAATACTTGTTCTTGAGTCGCTTTTAGAAGTAGGTAATCCAATTACTATTGATGAACTTCAGTCAAAACTTAAAGGTAATGTTGCAAAGTCAACTTTGTATAGGGTTTTAAATGATCTCAAAAAAATAAATATTTTAAATGAATTTACATCACCAGATAACTCAACTGTCGTAGAGCTAATACTCGAAGACCACTCCCACCACCATCATCTTTTTTGTAGTGATTGTGGTGAAGTAATAGATGTTGAATTAAGTGATGAATTTGAGAAAATGCTATTAAAGGAAATAGAGTCTATTCAAAAAAAGTTTAACTTTGAAATCAACGATCACAGAGTCGAAATGTTTGGGCTTTGTACCGAAGAATGTTCTAACTGTAAATAAATTAAAACATAATAGCGAGTAAGTTTGCGTTTAAAAGCATTGCCTGAATTGTGTCAAAAGAATGAAAAGCCTCCACAGATACTCTTAAAGGTATTGTCATTGCCTCGCCAGTTATGGTACTTTCTACCACTAAGGCTGACTCAATAAAGTCTTTTTCTATAACACTACAAATTACACACATAATATATAAGTCATTATATATTAATTAAGAATGTTTAAAAAGAGTGGATGGAAAAACAAATGAAATCGTATTTTTATCCAGTAACAAATCATGGAATTATCAATGTTGGTGATTTGCCAATACCTTTTGATATAGTTTTAAATGCTGCTGTTTTAGTAGTTGTGCTCACATTTGTCTTTCTAAAAGTTTCTTGGAAAGAATCAATATTGACTTCCGAAGAATCCTTGTTTTCAACTAAGCAACCATTTGCTGGAAAATTGTTTGGTCTTGTTATTCTTTTATTTCTTACAGTTCCTGGATTAATAGGTAATGAATCTGCAAAAACTTCTATAACACCTCTTGTTTTATGGATATTTCTTTGGATTGCTGTTCCCGTGCTAGGTCTTATATTTGGAGATCTTTATGCAAAATTTAATCCACTCGCGTTGATTATTAACCGTGAAGGTGTCTCACAAAATGTTTACTTTGCATCTTTTCTTTTTATTGGTTTAACTTGGTTCGAATTAGTTTGGAATAAACCTGGAAACCCAAGACATATTGGTATTGTCATCTTGCTACTGCTAACAACAGTAACGGTTATTCAAAAATTTTATAACAAAACAATAATTGAAGTAGACCCGCTTTTGCTACTACATCATCTGTATAGCAAAATGAGAATAACAAATAGCAAACCTATATTTAGAACGCTGCTAAATAACATCTCAAATCTTGCCCAACTAAAAGGTATGGAATACTTTATATTGCTTATGATTGGCACCGTTACCTACGACGGCCTACGAGAGACTACTTTTTGGTTTGATTTATTTGGATCTCAAACATATGAAACTTCATTTTCTACAGTTGCTTTTTTATTAATGAATCTTTTGATAATAGTGTTCTATAGATTTGCATGCTATTTTGCTATACGAGTGAGTGGTGAAGATTTAAACTTAAACGAGATTTCTCTTAAATTTGGACACACAATGCTTCCAATTGCTTTTGCATATCATGTGACACATTATTTGAGCTTACTTTTGTTTGAATTTCAAACTGTTGTTTATAGATTGAATGATCCATTTGGTTTTGGATGGAATTTATTTAATGTGCAGGAACCCGAAGTAAATTATTTCTTAGAACCCATTGCTCTTTGGACAATTATGGTCATTGTTACGCTTGCAGGTCATATGTTAAGTGTTGTTTTAGCACATGATTTATCAGTAAAATTATTTGGACATCAAAAAAGTGATAAGACTCAGTATGTATTTCTATTTATAACAGTAGCTTTAACACTTCAAGCATTGTTTGTGCTAAGCGTCGCTTAGATACTTACTTTAACTTATTTTCTATACTGGCTACTCTTTCAGCAATTGGAGGGTGTGAATAATAGTAAGAGCTATATAAAGAGTCTGGTGTTAAATTAGAAGCATTGTCTTTGCTCAACTTTAACAAGCCAGAAATCATATACTCTCCATTAGTGTATTGAAATGAAAAATCATCAGCTTCAAACTCTCGTTTTCTAGATAATGCTGAGGTGAACGGTCTAGTAAAGAATGTATAAGAACCAGCAACTAAGTAGAAAAGTAAAAACTTGGAATATATAGTTAAAGATTCTAAACCGTGGTCAACAAAGAAATTATCACTTTTAAGTACTTCACTTAATATATAGAAACCAATGAAACCAAATACTAATGAGCTAATTAGCGTCTTTCTTATGTGTCCTAACTTATAGTGTCCTAATTCATGACCAAGAATTGCCTCCATTTCATCTGGGGTGATTGTTTTTAATAGTGTGTCAAAAAACACAATTCTTTTGTTTTTTCCAAATCCAGTAAAAAAAGCATTTCCGTGAGTACTTCGTAAACTTGCATTCATGACAAATAAACCTTTTGATTTAAAATCAACTTTTTTTAATAATTTTTCTATAGGTTTTTTAAATTCTTCATTATCAAGTGGTTCAAATTTATTGAACAGTGGCATTATTAAAACTGGGTATAAGAAGAAAATAACTGCTTGAAGAGTAAAGACAGCTCCAAATGCATATATCCACCAGTTATCTCCTAAATTTACAACTATGTAAATTACCGTTGCGTAGATAACTGATGAGATAGTTGCAGATATCAACAAACCCTTGAAAATGTCTGTGACGAATGTTTTTGTAGTTGTTTTATTGAAGCCATGTCTTTCCTCTATAACGAATGTTGAGTATATAGATATTGGAAGTGAAATCACTTGTTCAACTATTAACAACAGAAGTCCTAATAAAACAGCTCCAAGAACATCTGACGAAGTTGTAGAGATCACTATTTCACTGAGAAAATTAAACAATCCCCCCAAAGTAAAAATTATTAATACAAAAGCACCAAATAAAGCTGTAAAAATTTGGAATCTGATTCTATCAACATTGTATTCAATTGATTTCTTGTACTCTTCCTCCGTAACAACACTTACAAATCTTTCTGGAATAGTGTCTTTGTTGTGTTCAATAGATTTAAGGTTTCTTAATTTTAAATATGTTTCTAGAAGAAACTTAAAAACAACCAAGCTGATAAAGATACTTGTAAAGTTTGTAGAATTTAAAAAATCTTGCATATATGAAAACTTATTATAGTCGTGGATTTACAACAACAAACTCACTTGCTTAACAGCTTTCTCAATTTCATCCTCCGTGTTGTAATAGTGTGGAGCCATACGTAACAATGTAGGTAGATTTCTTTTCTCAGAGTCTATGAGTGTACTTTCTGGATCAACTAAACCTATTGCGAAACCTGCTTCTGACATTTGATCAACAATCTCTTTTGGATCATTTTTTTCATCAATAGAGAAACTTATAATTCCACACTGTTCAGTACCAATATCGCGCAACTGAATATTTTTAATTTCTGAAAGAAGATCTCTGTTAAATTTTGCTAGTAGCTGCACTCTTTCATGGATTAAGTCGATGCCTATCTCTTCAGCATATTTTATAGCCTCTCCAAGACCAGCCCTAAGCGCGTATGAGTTTTCCCATGTTTCAAATCTTCTTGCATCTTCTCGAAGCTCGTAAACATTTTTTTTAACCCATGGAGCTCCAAAATGATCAATCATTACTGGCTCAATTATGTCTAACCATTTTTCATTGATGTACAAGAAGCCGGTTCCTCTAGGGCCACGAAGAAACTTTCTCCCAGTAGCTGATAGAAAGTCACATTGAATTTTATTTACGTCTATCTGCATTTGTCCTGCAGCTTGGCAAGCATCTAGAAGGTAAGGTATGTTGTACTTTTTAGCAACTTTACCAACATTTTCTGCTGGATTAACTAAACCTCCATTTGTTGGAATCCAAGATATAGCAATCAATCCAACCCTTTCATCAACCATGGCTTCCAAAGCATTCGTATCTAAGGTTCCATTTTGGTCGGAGGGGATAATATCTATTGTTAAATTATCTCTTTTGGCACGTTGTAAAAAAGCTACATAATTTGCAGCATATTCAGCCTCCGATGTAAGTATTCTTGATCCACTTTTAAGCGGCAGTGCATAAAAAGCATGACTCCATGCCACTGTTGAGTTTTCCATAAGTGCTATTTCATTAGAATTTGCACCAATATGTTCTGCAACTACATCGTATATTTTATTTAAGTCATCTAATTTCTTGGCCTCTGCTTCGTAACCTCCCATTAAAGCTTCAAGTTGAGTGTGTTCTAAAATTACATCAACGACCCTTTGGGGCATGAGAGATGATCCACATGCAAGAAGGTGTACTGAAAAGTCTATACCTGGAGTTTCAGCTCGTATTTTTTCAATATCAATCATTTATATGCTTATCATTTTCCAAATCTTCTTTCTCGCTGAGAATATTCTCTCAGGCAACGAAGAAAGTCAATTTTTCTAAATTCAGGCCAATACACATCCTGAAAAATTACCTCAGAGTAAGCACTTTGCCATAACAAGAACCCTGACAATCTTGACTCTCCGCTAGTTCTAATAATTAAGTCAATATCTGGTGTTTCAGGAGAGTATAAATGTTTTCGTAATTGTTCATCTGTTACATTCTCAATTAATTCATCAAAATCATTGTGATCTTTTCTATTTTGGTCAATCAATCCCTTAATAGCATCTAAAATCTCTTGTCGACCTCCATAACCAAGAGCAATTGTTAAAGTTTTTTGTCCACCACCCCTAACTTCTTTGAGCTGATTAATTGTTTCTTGTAAAAAATCCGGCAAAAGATCTGTGGATCCAATAAATTCAATTTTAAAGTTATCAACTACGTCATCAATTAATAGCTCTTCAAAAAGTTCATTTAGCACTTGAAAGTATGGTTCAAGTTCTTCTGATGGTCTTGATAGGTTTTCTCTTGATAAAAGCCAGCTTGTAATATAGTCAATCCCTACTTCATCACACCACCCAATGCACTCCTTAAGTCTCGTCATGCCGATTTTATAGGAAACTTCAAAACTAAGTAAGCCTTCTTTCCTTGCGTACCTTCTGTGACCATCGTGAATTAATCCGATGTGTTTGGGTAAGCTTTCGTTAACTAATTTACTACGTAAACGATTTTCATAAATTGAGTAAATTAATCTTGGAGAGGACATTTTTTAGGCTATTGCTGCTTCTATTTCTTCAATTGTTTTTGGTGCATTCTCTGTGAGATTCATTGGTCCATTATCTGTACAAACTATATCATCTTCAATTCTTACACCGATACCTAGGAGGTCTTTAGGAATCTCATGTTTTACTGTTTTTGCATTCATAATTTCTTCTTTTTCTAATTTTGTAGCTTTCTCCATCCCCAAAATTTTTCTTCGTTCTCTAATTTCATTTGGATTACGTTCAAGTAAAGGGAATTCTATAACAGGTTTTGTTGGCCTTATGTAGATTCCTGGCTCTATGGTTGTCACCATTCCATGCTCAAATGCTCTTGGTTGTCCATTTACTTCATTACTTCCTGCATCATGAACATCAAGACCTAGCCAGTGTCCAGTCCCATGCATAAAGAATTCGAAAAAGTGCATCATTGAGATTGTTTCTTCTACACCAAGTGGAACTAGCTTTAAGTTCACTAATGATTCAGATAATGTCTTTATAGTTTGTTGATGTACTTCTTTCATAGAGTTGCCTATAACTACTCCTTCTATGCCTTCGTTCTGTACTTTCAATACTTCTTCATATACATCTTTTTGAGGAGTTGTAAATTTTCCAGAAACAGGAAAAGTACGGGTTACATCAGAAGAGTACATTCCATATTCTGCTGCTGCATCAATTAAAAGAAGGCTTCCATCTTCAAGTTGTTCCCTGTTTGTTGAGTAATGAAGTATGCAAGCATTGTGTCCTCCAGCAACTATTGAAGGGTAGCCAAGTCTTTCTGCGCCTCTGTCGTGAAATATCTTTTCCATCTCTGCGCCAACTTGGTACTCGTACATTCCAGCTTTTGTAGTTTTCATAGCATGAATATGGCCTTCAACAGTTATATCACAGGCTTTTTTTAGTAGCTCAATCTCTCCATCACTTTTGATTAATCTAAGTTCCGAAACAATAGGTTGGAGTGAGTAAAGTGTTGCATTGCTGAAGTCAGCACCACGTTGATCATACGGAACTGCATGGGTAAGAATTTTCTTATCATATTTTTCAAAATTATTTGAGGAGTAATCACAATAAATATCATTAAAACCTCTTAGCAAGTTCGGAAGTATTTTTTCGTAGTCTTGAAATGAATAAGCTTTTGAAGCCTCATATTCATCAACTGCTCCAGACTGTCCTAGACGTTTCCCTTCCCATGTCTCCATCTCTTCATTCCTGTCCTGTACAAACAAATGTAATTCGTGCTGAGAATCTTTAATTAAAATTACTGCATGAGCTTCAGGTTCTGGCCACTCTGTTAAATAATAAAAATTTGAATCCTGTCTAAATGGGTACCATGTGTCATTATTTCTATAGACAATATTGCCACCATGAATTATTACAGCGCCATTTTTAATTTCTTTAGCCAAATTTTCTCTAGCTATTTTTGAATTACCCATCACTGAATAAGAATAATCTATTACGTATTGAAAAAGCTAATTATTTTTATATTGAAGATAAAAAATGTTTGAGAATGGGATTCCAGTGTGTTTCATTGTGTTTGCCTTCTTCTTTAAATATAAAATTTGTATCAATATTTTTAAACTCTAACTCCTGTTTGATTTTCTCAACTCCAGACCTGTAAAAATTATTATTGTTTGAAAAATCTAGATCCCAATCATTAGGAAATATATTTATTACATTATCACCAAAAATATCACCTTCTTTTGATCCCACAGAAATATTGCACGTAGATTTTTTGCTTAAATTACCTAAGTCACTTACTACTCCTGGATAGCCAAACCAAAACGCCGGAGATAGGGAAATTATGTTATCAAAAGCTGGATATAAAATAGAAGTCTTAATCGACATGAGTCCGCCCATTGAAGCCCCCATTACAATTCTTTTTAAATTAGATATTTCGATGTCATAATCATCACATATTTGTGGGAGGTGTGTCTCTAAAATTGATTCTATATGTTTAACAGCAAAATTTTCACTTCCATTTCTCGGATATGGATTGTATTGTTTTTGCCTACTTGAGTTAGATGTTGCGGCAACAACTAAGTATCCTTTGTTTTTGGTCTCTTCAAGATCAGACAGCAATTTGTCTAAATTAAAAAAATATCCATATGAACTTTTTTCTTTCGTAAATAAATTTTCAGCATCAAATGCAAGGATGATGTGGGTAATTTGTTTAAACCTTGGAAATCGCACTAAAAAACTGTTTGTATCACCTAAGTTAATGTCAACTACCGGTTGGCTTGAAAATATATTATTCAGAGTTTTATCATATTCTGAAAAAAGCAGCATTAAGTTATTTTATATTGCCTTCTATTGTCTTCGCTACTTCTTTTGCCTTAGTTTCGTCCGTTGAGATGATTAATACAACATTATCCCCGGCAATTGATGCAACTATATTATCCATATAAAGATTGTCTATTGATTCTGCAATTACTGTGGCAGCAGCTGTAGTAGTTTTAACAACAACTTGGTTTGAAACAGGCTCAACTTCTAGTACAAAATCTTTAAGTGCTTTTTTTGCAATCCTAGTCTGAGCACTGTTGTCTTCATTTTTAGGCAAGATGTAAATAAGTCTTCCATTTTTTAATCTTTTTTTTGTTGCTCCTAGCTCATTTAGATCTCTCGATAGTGTCGCTTGTGTAATTAATATTTGATCTTTTTTTAAGAGTCCTTTGAGTTGATTTTGAGACGAAATATTACCGGAGTCTATAAAGTCAGCGATAAGTTTTTGTCTTTGAATTGTCGATTTCTTCATTGTATAAATATACATTAGAGTGAATATTTATACAATTATAAATTTTTAAACACTTCCTCCGCGAGTTTTATAGCATCATCTTTTGATACTTCGCCATCATTGATTCTTTGCTCGTAAAGAGCTTTCATAATTATCCCAACTTTAGGACCCGGCTCAAGGTTAAAAATTTTCATTATTTCATCTCCTGAAATTGGAGGTCTTAATTTTGACATCTCTTCTTTTTCAAGAACTTCTTTAATTCTGTTTTCCATTTCATCTAATTTGTCATAAATTTCCTGAGCTTTTTGTTTGTTTTTAGTAGTTACATCTGCTCTTACCAAATTATTTAAATCATCTAAGACTTCACCGGCATCAACTATATATCGCCTGACAGCTGAGTCTGTCCAGCCCATTTTAAAAGTGTGCGGTCTGAGATGCAGTTCTACCAATTGTGCTACATCCTTTATTGTTTTTTTATCAAACTTTAACTCTTTAAGGATTCTCTTTGTCATTTTTGCCCCAACTACTTCATGATGTCTGAAGTGCACTTTGCCATTCTCCACACCCTTTGTGTTTGGTTTTGCAATATCGTGAAAAAGAGCTCCTAATCTTCTAATTAAGGTTGGGGAAACGTTATCAACAACAGTCAAGGTATGCTCATATACGTCTTTATGATGGTGGTTTGGGTCAACCTCAATTTTTAGTTCATTTATCTCTGGAATTATGTAAGAACTTAAGCCACTCTCAACAAAAGTTCTCAATCCAAGAGAGGGATTCTTTCCAATTAAAAGCTTGGAAATCTCATCTCTAATTCTTTCAGTTGAAACAATTTTTATTCTCTCTGTATTATCCCTCATTGCAACATAGGTATCATTATCAGGTGAAAATCCATGAGTACTAATAAACCTGCAAACTCTCAACATTCTTAATGGATCATCTGAAAAAGATATAATTGGATCATCTGGAGTTCTAATTACCCCAGAAGCTAGATCTTTCAAGCCGTTGAAAGGGTCGATAAGTTCATTGTCATTGATAGAGTAAGCTATTGAATTAATCGTAAAATCTCTTCTTGATAAATCTGTATTTAAATTGTTTGCAGACTCTATAGAAGGGTTCCTTGATGAGTCTTCATAAGTGTCTTTTCTATAGGTTGTAATATGTAGAGAGTTATTTTCAATTTGCAGTTCAATAGTTCCAAAAGCTCTTCCAATTTCAGTAGTTTTATAACCATTACTATTTAATAAGTTTATTGACTCTTCAGGTGTGGCATTAGTTGTGAAGTCAAAATCAGTTGTTTCAATATCTAAAATTCCATCTCTAACAGCACCTCCAACTAAATAAAACTCGAACCCACTTGAGCTATACATGTCAGACACAGTTTTTAAATATTCATTATTGTCAATTAGACTTAATAAGGTTCTTGGTACCATATTGATAGCTTAGAAGAAGAATGGAAACAATAGAAGCATGAATTCAGGAGTAGACTTTGCAGCAGGTGGAATAGTTCTGTTCGAAGAAAAAATTTTATTAGTAAAAAATAAAAAAGGTGATTCCTCTAATGATGCTGAGTCTTGGTGGGGCTATCCAAAAGGACATTTAGAAGAAGGCGAAAAGCCTTCAGAAGCTGCTGTTAGAGAGGTGTTTGAAGAAACAGGTTTTGAGGTAAAAATTGCAAACAACAAACCAATTGCTGAATCAAGATATAAGGTTGAACGTAACGGAGAAGCAGCACAGAAAACGGTTTGGTTTTATGAAATGGAAGTTGTTGAAGCTTTTAAAAATGAACCAGATGAAGAAATAGAAGAAATTGCATTAGTCGGTTTTGATAATGCACTGAGCTTACTTACGCATGATGAAGACAGGAAAATATTGAAATATGTTTTTAACCGATGAAAAAAATAAACATAACTCTTGGCAAGGAACTTTTTATACGCGCAAATGGAATGATGATACCCCAATAGCTTATTTTGAAAAGTCTTATGGCGGTAAACCTTTATTAAAAAAAATAAATCAAATTGCTAATCAGAATGATTTGATATTTAACAGTTCTATGGTTGATGAAAGCAATTCAAACATTTGGAAGATATCTGGGTGGGAAAAAGTTCAAAGGCTTAATGTTTTATCACTTAATCTGAAGAACATCAGGTCGTCGGACGAAAAAGTTAAAAACGTAGAAAATTTTACGAATAAAAATATTTCTGAAATTATCAAACTAGATCATGATATTTTTGATACCTATTGGCAAAACTCAACTGCTGCTTTTAATGAAACTATTTCCAGCTGCACACACAATTATTTATTTATTCAAAAAGTTGAAAATGATTCAATTGGATACGGGATTTTGGGTATTACAAGAAGTTTTGGTTTTCTCCAAAGGTTTGGAATAGTTAAAGAGTTTCAGCAGAATGGTTTCGGTAAAAAACTATTGAGCGACATAATAAAATTTTCAAAACAAAAAAAATTAGTAAACATAAGACTAAATACTCAGGAACAAAACAAACAAGCTAAAAACCTTTATCTCAATAACGGTTTCATACCCACAAATACAAATTTTCTAATTTTAGGTACAAGCAACAGCAAATAGAACTTCATTAATAATCCTCGTTAGCTTAATATAAAGTCTATGGAACAAGAAGATAGCTTTATAGAATCTTTTGAAAGTTTACTAGATACATTAAAAAGACTCATAGTTAAACCAGTTAAGAGAGTGACGGGGTTTGCATCATTAGGTTTTCTGCTTATAGTTTTATTGTTCCTGTCTTTAATATTTGTGTTTATAGGAATTATAAAAATTATGCAGGGTCTAGGTTTGCTTCTTGGAGTAAATCCAACTGGTTTTGCTTTTGCTTCACTAGGGCTTTTGTTTTTATTTTTATCAGTTAAAAGTTATTGGAGAAAAAAAATATGAAAAATGTTGCGATTATAGGTTCTGGACCAGCTGGGTATACAGCTGGCATTTATGCTGGTAGGGCCAATCTTGAGCCCGTTTTATTCGAAGGCTTAGAATCTGGAGGGCAATTAATGCTGACTACGGATGTTGAAAATTATCCTGGTTTTGTTGACGGAATAATGGGACCAGAGTTGATGCAGGTCTTTAAAGGACAAGCAGAAAGATTTGGAACTGAAATAAAAACTGAAATAATAGATTCTATTGAAAGCATTAATGGAGGCTTCAAGCTTAAAAGCTCAAAAGGAGATTATGAATTTAAATCAGTAATTATTGCCTCCGGTGCGTCTGCTAGGTGGTTAGGTGTAGAGGGTGAAAAAGAACTTCAAGGATATGGCGTCTCTGCTTGTGCTACTTGTGATGGTTTCTTTTTCAAAGAGAAAGAAGTTGCTGTAGTTGGAGGTGGAGATTCTGCAATGGAAGAAGCTTTATTTTTAACAAAGTTTGCTACCAAGGTGTATGTCATCCATCGAAGAGATGAATTTAGAGCGAGTCAAATCATGCAAGATAGAGTATTGAACCATGAAAAAATAGAAGTGATATGGAACAGTACTGTAGAAAAAATAAATGGTGACGGAGCAGTTTCTTCAGTTGTTATTAAAGATACTGTTGACAGTTCTGAAAAAGAATTGAAGCTTGATGGGGTTTTTGTTGCAATTGGTCATGATCCTAATGTTGGTTTTTTGAACAATTTTGTTGAATTAGACGAAAAGGGATATATTAAAACTGGCTTCACTACAGACACGAGCACATCTGTGCCAGGTGTTTTTGCAGCAGGAGATGTTGCTGATTCAATATATCGCCAAGCTATTACAGCTGCAGGAACTGGGTGTCAAGCTGCTATAGATTCTGAAAGATGGTTAGATCATTAATCAAGACAACTTAAGCTATATTGACAATCTGTCACAAGAAGAGCTTTTAGATTTAAGTAATAAAATTCAAGCAGCGGGTTATCATTTTCCAGAAAACGTAATTGAGTGTCGTTCGTTAGTTGAGTTGTTTTTAAGTGATTACAACATAGATAAGTCTATCTCTAAAGACAGTTTGTGGTTAGAGCTTTTAAATCATGGATATAGTCTTGGTGATCGCATTCTTAATTTTTCAAACCCAGTATTAAAAGGATCTGATGTTGAAGAGCTTCAAGAGCTGTTGTCTAGACTTGGTTTTTATTCAGAACCAATAAATTCTGAGTACAGCCAAGAATTAATGAAATCTGTAGAAGCTTTTCAAGAAAATAGAGGATTGACAATTGATGGGGTCGTGGGTTTAAATACAGCAACAGAAATTAAAAAACTTATAAGACCAAACTTAGATAATTCACTCAATGAAGCAATTAAAGGATTTAAACCGCCTGGATCGATGTTAAATGTCTGTATTTATGTGGAGAATGTTGGTGATTATAAAGAACAGGTTATTTTTTATGAATCGCTTAAAGAGTCCGGAAACAAAAGTGGGGTGAATGTATCCTTTGCATCCGAGGCTGGAGAAGATCTAAGTAAAGAAAATATTATTACTTTTGTAAATAAAATAAACCCATCTGTTTTTTTAACTTTTGAAAATAGTCAATTGTCTACTGTCGACTATTTTTTAGGAAAACATTCTTTAAGTAATATCGGAAAAAAGCTTGCTGAGTTAATGGGACAGAAGCTAAGCAAAGAAGCAAATGGTAAAAGTAATATGCTTTTAAAAAACACGAAATCTGTATCACTTATTGTAAATGGTAATTTTTACCAAATTAATCTGGATTCAATTTTTGAAGTTATCTCAGGCGTTTATTCAGATATTTATTAAAAACTAGCTTAAATTATTTATAAATTTTTTTAGTTTTTCGAAGTCTTGAAAGTTTAAATTAACTTTAAAAGATTTTCCTGTTTTTTTAATCTGCACTTTTGATCCTACTAAATTCTCCAATTCATTTTTTGCATGAATCACTTCTTCACTGATTGATGACTTACCATTTAACTCACTCACCTTTTCCTCAACCTGGCGACTATTCATTGATGTTCTGATAATTTCTGTCAGAAGCCTATCTTGAAGGCTGTGGTCTAAAACAATTAATGGTCTTGCTTGGCCAAAGGAAATTCTTTCATCTTTCAATGCATTCTGAACAGCATCACTTAAATTTGAAATCCTCAATAAATTAGCAATAAATGGCCTGCTTTTTCCAACTAATAAGCCTATTTCCTTAGCACTAAGACCATGAGCTTCTTTAAGGCTTTTATAGCCGAGGGCTTCTTCTATCGTATTTAATTGTGATCTTTGAACATTCTCCACTAAACCAAGAACTGCAGCATCTCTATCACTAACATCCTTCACTAGACATGGAATTGTTTTTAAACCAGCTAGCCTACTCGCCCTCAACCTTCTTTCACCAGCAATTAGTTGGTAGCTTTCATTTCCAACCTGTTGAACAATTATGGGTTGTAAGACACCGCTTTTTTTGATTGATTCAGAGAGCTCTTCTAATTTTTTTGGATCAAAATATGTTCTTGCTTGTGATTTGCTCTCACTTATTTTTTTTATTTCAATTTCAACAACTTTGAACTCTCTTACATCTGTGGTTTCTATAAGTGTGTTTAAAGATCTTTTCATAATCCAACCTTTTCTAATAGTTCTTTAGTCAATTCTTCAAATTCAATTCTAGCTTTACTATTTTCATTAAAATCTAATACAGTTTTAGCATAGAACGGACTATCAGCAATTTCAGTTAGTTGTGATATATGGGTTTTAAAAAGTTTATCAGCAAGTATATGTTCTAATTCCGTTACAAAATCAAGATAACTTGCACGTCGCGTATCTACTTGGTTCAGCACAACACCAAGGAAAACAGGGTTTGTGTGGGGAACTTCAGCTATTGTTTGTTTAGCAAAAGACATAGCCTGACCCACTCCTTCAACTGCTAAAAACTCTGATTTGCTTGGAATAATGTAGAAATGAGAAATAGAAAGAGCTTCTTGCACTAGAGAACTCATTGTTGGAGGTGTGTCTATGAGTATGATGTCGAATGTATTTATAGTTTCATTTTTATAAATTTTATTTAGTTTGGATCCTCCAATTATTTTTTCTGAGTTGTGTTTTTTGATATCAATATCTGAGGGAATTAGATATAAGTTTTCATTAACTTTTTGTGGAATAATGTTCTGTTCGCCATCCAAAATATCAGTAGTCGTGGTGGTGTTTATATTTGATTTTTCTTGATTAAGATAAGTTGAGACATTTCCTTGGGGGTCAGTATCGATGATAAGTGTTTTAAACCCTTTGTTTGCAAGAATACTTGCAATATTGATTACTGCGGTTGTTTTACCTACTCCACCTTTTTGACAAACTACGGAAATTGTTTTCACTTAACATTTATAACATCTATATGTCTTATGTCGTTTTTATTGATTTTAAATTTTTCGTGTTTCACGTGAAACACATTGGTATCGTATTCTAATTCTTCACCAGTTGACGACACTAAATATGTTGTTTTTTTGTCTTTTTTAATTGAATTTATTACATTTTCACTAGATATAAAACATCTTGAAACAAAAAAACCGCCTTTTTTAATACGATCTTCTGCGTTTTCTTGAAAAGAAAAAATATTTTTTTTATTTAATATCCTTAAAAGCCTTGAAAGTTCGAATACCCTTTTTTCTTTTATATCAATTAAGTTAACCTTTATATCTGTGGTTATACCAATAGGAACACCAGGAATCCCTCCACCAGTTCCAAGGTCTGAAATTTCTTCAACTGAATACGACATTTCTG
>Ga0066830_10000064_pt1 | contig 14096 bp, 9 predicted proteins | sample ETNtaG_20_FD_65499 | JGI IMG/M metagenome (GOLD analysis project Ga0066830, IMG submission 65499) | Marine microbial and viral communities from oxygen minimum zone, Eastern Pacific Ocean - ETNP201306PF45B | ecosystem: Environmental > Aquatic > Marine > Oceanic | place: Pacific Ocean: Eastern...
TATTACCAGATAGAATACCTGAATGCCCACCATACCATTGCCCTCCGAAACCAAAACTAAAACTCCAACTACCATCTTCAGAAGAAAGGTTAGAATTAGAGACTGGAATTTTAAGTGAAATGTAATCGCCGTCTGACGCAGATTCATTCCCTAAATTTTCCATTGAATTACCATCAAGATATTCTACAGACCAAGTATTATCATCTGAAATTGAAAAATTACTATCTTGAGCAGACACATTGGTCGAAAAAAATACCAAAGAAATTGATAAAAACAAAAAAACCTTCAAACAAGAAACTGTTATTGTTCGGGTCATTAGTAACTACTCGACAAGAACAACCGTATGAATGAAACCCCTCTTCAGGGTCACATAGTGACCTTTATTGATACCTTTCGTTAGCCCCATACAGAATGAACACTGATGAGCTTCTCGATGTAACTCCTGAGGAGATGGCGAAATCACTTCTAGCCAGGAGGCAATTGCTAAAACAACAATTGCCGACTGTAATTAGAACATTAGAGGCTGAAGAACAAAATCTTGCACCTAAGGCTAAAAAAGCACTAGAAATGAACAAAAATATCAATTCCAAGGTAAGTAAGCTGAAAGAAGAAAGAAATAATGCTCAGAAAGAAGCAAATGAATTGTTAAAGATAGTCAAAGAAAGTAGAAAGAAACTCATTGAAGGCGATGGAATGATCAATCTAGATCCTGTATGGAAAAAAGAAAAGATGTTCGATGAGATTGAGGAAATAGAAAAGAAAATAGAAACCTCTGCGTTGGATCATAAAGCGGAAAGAAAGTTGTTAGATAAAAGAAAAAAATTAATTGAAGAAAATGATAAATGGCTTAAACAAAGAAGGGAATCGAACCCTGATATGGTGACATATATCGATGCTAGAAGGGAAATGAACTCATTATATAGACAGGCAGATAAGTCACACAGAAAAATGCTTGATGGCGTTGAAAAGGCTCAACCACAGCATGAAAAGCAACAAAAAATTAGAGATGAATTGCGCGAGATTAGAAGACAATTAGATAGGGCAAGGGAATTGTTGACACAATCAGACAAAGCGATAGAACACTGGGAAAGAAGATTAGAAAAAGGGTTTGGAGATTTAGGAGAGGGTTTCAACGATCTTTTATCAGCTCAAAGAAAGGTTGCAGAAGGAGGAGATTCCTCCTTTGCTAGGAAAAAAAAGAAAAAAGATACAGCAAAAAAAATAGCTGATACCAAAAAGGAGGAGGAAGAATGAGCGATTCGGAAACTCAAGAAGGTTTTTTTTCTGATTTAGAGGAAATGTCACATAAAGAAATTGAGCAGTTATTGAAAAACAAAGAACGTGAGATTAAGATTATTGAAGACGAGCATAATTCCTTGAGAAATGAAAGAAGGAATCAGGTTGAAATCGTAAAATCATTACGTCAAGCGGTTGGAGAAAATGAGGCAATTAGTGCAGAAAGGAGAGAGCTATTGAAAAAGTTTCATCAACATAGAAAATCTGCTGAAGATGCAAGGAAAAAAAGAGATTCTGTAAATTTATCTATTCCACCCCCGTCTAGTATTTTGGCAGAATGGATGTCAGAGACACATCAAAGATTAGTTACAATTGATAATGATTTAACAGCGGTCCCTACACTCCACAGAGAAATTGATATGTTCAAGAGATTTTTTGAACTTCAAGCAGCCTATACAAGAAAACAAGATTCAGAAAGATTTCATGATGATTATGTTAATCAGATAAAAGAAATAAGAATAATCACTAAACAGTTAGATGCTACCAGAAATGGAAAGGCTGAAAATCAGAATGAGGAAACATTATCTCCGGACAGAGAAGAGACTCACAGTAATGCAAATCGAACGGACGTAAGGAAAATAAGTAAACTAATTAAGAAAATAGATTCACAATTAGATAAGATTTCTGAAGAAAGGAAGGAACTTAGGAAAGAAGCAAAACGTCTTCGAAGTTATCTCAGACTGACTAGTAGCAGAGGAAAACCGATAAAAATTTCAGAAGTTAAGGATAGAGCGACAAGTGGGGACTCCCTGAACACTCAAGAATTAGGTGCACTATTACGTACAGGCGGCCTTGAAGAATTAACAAAAAGTAATTCAAATCAAACTAAGAAAAAGAACCTAAAGAAAACCAAAGGCAAAAAGCAAAGAAGAAAACTTGGAGTTGCCAGAGGAGGAGCAAGATTAGGTTCACGGGTTTCGAAACGAGATGATTGAGCAGTTGGCCATTTTACATCCTTCCTATGCCCTTATATGAGGGTATGAGTTCGGATATAACACAGGTGCTTGTAAATGATGGATTTCGATGAGGTCAGAGGTATTCTCGAACCTAAAAGTACGTCATTAGATCAGAAACTTTCAGAATTTCGTGAAGATCGAGATAGTTGGAATTCAAAAGTTAAAAAATATTTGACAGAAAGAAATGAAATTAACAGGCAAGTTAAGGAATTGATTACAGAAGTCCAGAATCAGAAAGTCATTCGAGATGAAGCGAATTCCAAAGTTAAAGAATTAAAAATAATCCGAGCAGAAAGATCTACCGTTTTGAAGCAATTGCGTGCAGAACTACAAGAAAAGAAACCTATGGAAACGCAGAATAAAGCTGAAAAAAAGGATAAGAAAAGAAATGAAAGAGCAATTAGAAATGATATTGAAAAGATGGATAAAAAGTTCAATTATGGACATTTTCAAGGAAAAGAGAGGAACTTTGAAAGGCAAATGAAGAAGTTACACCAAGAATTGAAAGAAGTCAGACAACAAAAGAAGGAAAATAAGTTCTCAGAATTAGAATCAGAAATTAGAAAGGCCGCGAAATCTCAGGAAGAAGCACATAAATTGGTTGAGGAAGCAGTAACTACTGCTCAAGAATCACATGATTTAATGATTGAACTGTCTGAAGAAGTCGATAGACTTAGAGCAAAAGCGAATTCATCACAAGAAGGAGTGATTCGTTCAAAAAGAGAAGCAGATCTATTACATAACAAATATGTTGTTTCATTAAGAAGTATTCATTCAATTCAGGACCTATTCAAGGCAATGAATGCACAAGAGAAAGATACAGATGATGATGATAGTAGCAAATTAGAAGTCACTGACTTGATGTCTAGGTTGATGTCGGGTGATACACTCTCAACTGAAGAATTAATGGCATTACAGAGAAATTAATTATTTTTGGTAAATTTTACCACTTTGACTGTGTAATATTTTTTGTTCACCATCTTCAAAATTAATCATCCACGCAGGTATTTGGGCATATTCAAATTCTAATTCCAATGACTGAATATCAACCCTCCACCATTCAAGCATAGTTGATTTTACCAAATCAGTTGCAGTAGACAAGTTCTCTTTTTTCCTGTAATCAAGAATCGGTTTGAGTCTTTCTTTAAGTGATTTAATTGAAAGCCAATTACTATCAGATGGAATTATTTTTTGTAGTTCAGGAGGATTTAACAGTAAATCTTCATTTCTAAAATGGTATAATTTTTCCATCCATGGATCTTCTACTAATACCCATTTTTTATTTTCTTCAATTGATTCAGGACCAACCACGAAACCATTAATCCTCCATATTTTAACTAAAATATATACAGGTATTGAATTAAACGAGCCAGAAGGTTCAGTTTTTAGCCAATCGTCTAAACTAATGAGCGGTTTTAATGTTAAAACCTCTTTATCTCCATAATTTTCTATATATTCAGTTTTATTATCTAGTATTGGAAGTTCTTCAATATCTGAAGATTTAACCACCAATTCACCTCTTAGAACTGATTCTCCAACCCATCTGGATAATTTTTCTGGTCCCCAAAAGATGACTTGGAAATCCTTGGGTAAACTTTGTAGAATGATTTCAGGAATTTTCCTTTCACTAAGTATCCAATGACGAGTACCTGGTGCGTCTATTGCCCATCTTTCAATTTCATTTTTTGAGACTGATAATATGTCATTCTTCACATGCCAGATGTAAACTGAAGATCCATTAACATCATCTATATCCAACAATTTCTCTGCTATACCTAAACATTTGAAACCATAAATATCATATTCGTCTGAGACAGATTCAAGGCTTACCGTTCGAGATTTAAGAATGGCTCGAACTATTTCTTCCATGTTGTGCGGAGAACATATGACACTTCAAAAGAACTATAAAAAATATAGAAAAAATGTCAAAAGTTAACTATTGAGAATAAATCAAACATTCATTGAAAGTGATAATAATTCACTTTGTCCAGGGTCTAAAACACAAACCGCGCTAACTGGGAATGGTTTAGCGCAAGCAGCTCCCAATTGCCTATTTACTAAATTAACTTGATGAAGAGTCACATCAGGATGATTTTCTTTGATATCGGAAATATATTCCTTAGGACAATTTGCGGCTACTAAGACCATTCGTGCGTCTCCCTTGGCACAAGCGCTTTTTGTTTGACGTTGTCCGAAAAGTAAATTTCCTGTACTAATTCCTTGTTTTAATTGTCTTGCTAAATCCATTTAAATTCCTCCTTATGCATCCTCTGGAATATAAAATAAATCAACACTTCCAGTACCTAAAGCAACAGGTTGACCAACAATAATATTTTCAGTAACACCCTTTAATTCATCTCTTTCACCAATTATTCCAGCTCTTAGAAGATGAGTTACTGTCACTTCGAATGCAGATCTCGCAAGTATACTATGCTTAGTACCGCTAACTCCGTGCCGACCTATAGCTCGTACTTCTCCTTCACTAGTCATTACATCAGCAACCATTAGCAGATGTCTAACGTCAACATCAAGTCCTGCACCTTCTAATGTCAAAAGCATTTCATTGATTATTGATTGACGTGCTGCTTCAATACCTAGATAATCATGTATTTCAGTAATATTGTTCGTGTATGTTCTCGACCTATCTACACCAGCATACTCGCTAACTTTAGATAAATTTGAACCGATAGTTGAGATATAGTACTCTCCAGTTTCAGCGTTTGGTCCCTGAACATTTGCTCTCATAATATCAGGAAGTCCTTTCAATCTCAATTTCTTAATTTTCTCCTCTAATTGTAGAAGTGCCGTGTATGTTGGTGGATCTGTAGACAGAGTTGCGAGTTCTTCCTCTTTAGCAATGCCAGGAATAATTTTCAGAGTTTTAGGCTTGTCATCATCATCTGCTTGAACAAATAATCTTAATGCCCTAGATAATTTATCTCGCACCTCGGCTCCATTCATTTTCTTAACTCGAAGATTTGCATTATTCAACGAAAGAATAATGTGTCTCTGAGTGATATCTACATCAATATTTGCTATATCACGTGTAGTTGTAGTTTCAAGCCCAGCTGCAATTTCCTGAACTAGTTTTTGATTAGTTCTAAGTGGCTTTCCTTTAGCATTATTCTCATCGAGATAAATCCTCATTGTAGGAGTTTTTGGAACCTTTCTAGCATCAACAATCTCAATAATTCTAGGTAGACCTTGTGTGACGTTAACAGTAGCAACACCCGCATAGTGGAATGTCCTCATGGTCATTTGAGTTCCTGGTTCTCCAATTGATTGAGCAGTAGTAATTCCCACAGCCTCGTGGGGATCAACTCTAGATCCTTTGAGATGCTGATTCGCTGAAGCCACTACTTTCTTAGCTTTCGCAGGTGTAATTTTTGTTTCACCCCTAGCAATTAAAGCTTCAACAAGGTCATTGATAATTCTAGGAGACATTGGAGTATTCAATTCCACAGATGCATCTGTTAATTTAGAATAAATTTCTGATTCGACATCCACATCTCTTAAAATTTGTACCATTTTGGAATCGGTATCATAAGTTTGGATTGGTAGAGCTGTTCTCTTGGAACTTCTACTTCTCCTCAGAGCTTTTCTGCGTAATAATGTCTTATCAATTCTTGCTGCTGCTCTTTGAGCAGCTTTAGATGAGCCAGCCATTACTTCGAAGATTTTTGTCGCAGTACCTGAGTCAGTACCGCATATCTGAGCAATTTGTGAGGAAGTTAAAACTTTAACATCATCCCATTTTTTATCATCTGCAAGTTTATGGGCATATTCTTCTTCAATTCCTAAGTCCATCAATTTCTTCTTTGTTGCACTCTTTACTACCATTATTTAGCACCCCCCAAAGCATCATCTAAAACTTGGTTTACATCGAAAGGTTCCCCCTTTCTGCTTCTTGCAGGATCGACTTTGTCTTCTCCGTATTCGAACTGAATTATTCTATCAGCAGTATTTCTAACAGAACGCATATGATCGTCTGCAACCTTCAAATCATCCATCGCATTAATTAATCGACGTTGCATGTATCCAGACTTAGAAGTACGGACCGCAGTATCGACTAAGGATTCTCTACCAGAAACTGAAAGCATGAAGAACTCTGTAGGTTCAAGACCCCTCTTGAATGAGGAAGATACGAAACCTTTCTCTTGAGCTCCTTTAACACCTCTCATGAAGTGAGGTAAGACTCTTTCTTGATAGCCTCTTTCTAATCTTTTACCTCTAACTTTAGGTTGACCTATGGAACCTGCCATCATTGCTAAGTTATCCATAGAACCTCTTGCACCTGATGTTGCCATCAAAACTGCAGAGTTATCGTCTCCAAGAGCTTCCTTAGCAACTTTACCTGATTCTGCTTTCCCTGAATCTAATATGTTTAGAATATTTTCTTCTAAAGTTTCCTCAGCAGTTCTACCTGGCCTTGTTTCATATCTACGACCATCCTTACCGAATTTTTCTAATTCTACATTCACATCTTCACTAGCTTTATGGTTGATTTCAGCAATAGCAGCTTTAGCTTCAGGAGGTAGATCTTCATCATCAATTCCTGTTGTGAAACCCATTGCAGTACAGATAGCAATAGTCATTTTTGTCATTCTATTGATGAATTCTGCACCCACTTCTGAACCATGAGTTTGAACAACTGCATCGAGTAATCTACCGTCTTCAGCTCCAATACCTCTCTTGTCAATAGTTCCGCTAACGTTACCATCAGAGACTTGTACATGATCACCAGATCTACTTGTATATTCCAGATTAAAACCTTCAGGTACAATCAAACTTAAAACATCAGAACCTCGATATCCTTTGACTCCATCCTCTTCTCTCAATTCAGGTAAATCACCATCCCAGCCTACAGATCCGAGAATCTCGATTACCAATTTTTCCGGAAGAAGCTTCTTGCCATGTGTCAGTAGATAAGAACCGGAAATATGGTCATGAATTCCTCCTATAACAGAACCTCCATATCTAGGTGTGATAATGTGTTCTTGAACACGCATCAAGATTTTAGCTTCCGCTCTAGCCTCTTCTGATTGGATTACGTGAAGATTCATTTCGTCTCCATCAAAATCAGCGTTGTAAGGAGTACAATCAGCCAGATTGAATCTGAAGGTCTTTCCTTCCATAACTCTAATCTCATGAACCATCATCGACATTCTGTGTAATGATGGCTGACGGTTGAATATGGTAACATCACCATCTATCAAGTGCCTTTCAATGACAACACCAGGTTTTGGATTTCCGTCTCTGTCAATTGTACTCAATCTGTCTTCTACATCAGTTCGGTATGATTCTCCATACTCGTCTTCAACTGATGGGCTACCACAATGTGGACAGTTAACTTCCAAATGCTCAGGATATTCATCATCAGGATTGGAATGTTCCCATGCCCATCTACTGTGTATCAAAGCTCTTGGATCATCTGAAGGAAGATTTTGTCCTTTCATTGGACCTTCACTTTCTTCACCTCTCAGGTTACACAATGTCTTCTCTAAATCAACTCCCCACTCTTCTTCTAAATCACCAATTGAATTACGCCTCATTTGCCTCTTTAGTTCCAAACCAGGTAGGAAATTGGGGGCAGGGAGAACTTGATTTAAGTCCGGTCTGTAACCTGAATAAGGCTCATCCTCACTACCTGAGTGGCAGTCAGGATTCATACATCTGAATCCAGCCCAAATATACTTCGTCCTATCAGTAATTCTGACTCTTAGAGTATCTCCTCTAATAATATAATTAACACCTGGATGGACATCAGGACCTCTCAAAATCATCTGTCGTAATTGTTCTCTATTTCTGTTAGTAACTCTTACAGGAACTGTCAGTTCTTTAGCAGTTTTAACAGGAATACCTACTTCGTTAATACCTAAATTAGGATCTGGAGATATTACGGTCCTAGCACAGAAATTCACTCTCTTACCTGATAAGTTGGAACGGAACCTTCCTTCTTTACCCTTCAGACGTTGTGTAAGGGTCTTCAAAGGTCTTCCAGAGCGGTGACGCGCTGGAGGAATTCCACTTGTTTGGTTATCGAAATAAGTAGTACAATGATACTGCAACAATTCCCATAAATCTTCAACAATCAATTGAGGTGCTCCAGCATCACGGTTTTCCCTCAGTCTCTGATTGATTCTTAGAACATCTACTAACTTGTGAGTCAAGTCGTCTTCTGAACGATCACCACTGTCTAGAGTGATTGAGGGCCTTACTGTAATCGGAGGAACCGGGAGTACTTTCATGATTGTCCATTCTGGGCGGCTAGAATCTTTATCCATTCCAATGAATAATAAGTGTTCATCTGGAATTCTTTCCAACCATTCCCTGATATCTCGAGCATTCAACTTGTGTTCTCCCTTATTTTCTTTCTTTTCCTTAAATGTCGAAGGTTTATCAAGAATAATTTTCCCTTGTTCAGAACCACAATGCATACAAATTGTTCTCTTTTTACTAGAACATTCTTTTTCTATATCTTTGATTATTTTCTTAAATTCCCTGGAACCAACGCCATGTTTAATCATCACGTCCTTCACTCTATCTCGATAATAATCTTGTTCGGATTTTTCTGGATCTAGAGGGTGAGAGTTAGGCTGACTATGTAGCAAAATATTACTGCAGGAATTACATGTAGACTTCAATGCCATTTTTATTAAATCAGTAAATCCAATGTGCATTATAGGTAATTCTAATGCTATATGTCCAAAGTGGCTAGGGCATTCTTCATGCTTATTTCCACAGGTTTCGCACCTGACTCCTGGGTCTATAACACCCATTTTGGGATCCATTAAACCTTGCTTGAATGCATGGCCATCATCCCTGTATGTGTCAGCGGTCTTTACTTCAACAGCAGACATTTTACGAATTTCATTGGGCTCTAACAGTCCGAATTTTATTGATTGAATCCTCTTAGGGATTTTCGCTGCGTCTCTAGCACTCATTTTCTGTCCTCCAGTTCAAGTCTCATAGCAACCCCGAGACTTTTCATTTCGTCCAAAAGAAGCTTGAATGCATATGATGTTTGTACATTATGAACGTCCGCTCTATCCCCGCAAACAGGACAAACTGTAGTTCTTCGTTTCCAATCGAAGTAGGCAATGTGGCCACAGCCTTTAGTATTACAGACCATTAGATTCCAACCATCAGATTCATCAAGTAAACGATCTTTAATCACCATTGATGCACCATGAGAAATCAAGCAATCACGCTCCATCTCACCAAATCTCAATCCACCTTGACGTGCACGTCCTTCGGTAGGTTGTCTAGTAAGAATCTGAACTCTTCCACGACTTCTAGCGTGTAATTTACTGCTGACAAGATGATGTAACCTTTGGTAATAAATTACACCGACGAATACATCTGCAGGGAACTCCTCACCAGTCTCTCCACTAATCATGGTTTCTCTGCCTGTGTGGTTGTATCCATTTCGTAAAAGTCCTGAACGCAAAGATTCTTCTTTTTCACCGGTAAAAGCTGTACCATCAATTTGACGTCCTTCCATTGAACCAACTTTACCACCAATCATTTCCAAAACGTGGGCCACAGTCATCCTTGACGGGATAGCATGTGGATTAATCAAGACGTCAGGGACGACACCATTCACGGTAAATGGCATATCTTCCTCATCAACCAGTCTTCCGATAATACCTTTTTGACCATGTCTAGAAGCAAATTTATCTCCCAATTCTGGGATCTTGTTAGTTCTTAGTGTGATTCTGACTAATCTTCCAGAATCAAGAGATTCGGTTACGAATACGTTATCCACCCATCCGTATTCGCCATTTCTAACCATCATTGATGATTCGCGACGTTCCTGGGCTTGTAAGAACGCCCCAGCAGATTCTTCAAGGAATCTTGGAGGACTTGTTTTACCGACTAGTACTTTGGCGTCAGGAGCTCCACTAGTCAAAAATTCTTCTGGAACTGGTAAACCATCTCTCTCAAGGTGAGAATAACTATTGAATGATTTTAATCCCTTAATTTCGTCTAAGCCGGTTCCTGGAACTTCAATTCTTTCTTCCTGCCCACCAGGGAATCTCTTATTTTCGGCATTGTATGTTCTGATGAAAGATGAACGGCCAAGTGAACGTTCAACTGAAGCTCGATTCATAATCACTGCATCTTGCATGTTGTATCCATGATGGCTCATGATAGCAACAACGAAGTTTTGACCTCCCGGCCTTTGTTTAAATCCAGTAGATTTCATTGCTCTAGTTCCAACAATCGATTGTTGGGGATAATGCATGATATGTGCTCTGGTGTCTGGACGTAGACGATAATTTGAACTTGGGAGACCTAGGCTCTGTTTGACCATTGCAGTACCTCCAGTAACTCTAGGAGTAGAATTGTGCTCAGGATATGGAACCAGAGATGCACAAACTCCAAGAATCAATTGTGGATCAATTTCAACGTGAGTATACACTAATACCTTATTCTGTTTAGTTTGTTGAGCTGTTAACTTTTCAATGTCTTCTTGATAATAGTTCAGAGGAACTGAGAACTCTTCTGTAACAGATTCACCATTGGGTAACTGAACTTCAGCACTTAATTTGGCCTCTTTCTTATTTTTCATATCTCCAAGATTTAACCACTCAACTTTAGCTGGGTTAATCGGACGAGAATATTTTGGAGAGAACTCTGGTAAATCGAATGGCCTAGGTGCAACTAACAAATCTTCTTCTTCTTCAGCATCAACCCATTCAATTACTCCAGTATTTACTAGATCATTGAACGTAAGTTCACCTGCTCTTAATCCATCAAGAGTACGTTTGGTTAAAACTAGATTTCCTTCTTCTAATACCAACAGAGGTCTTAAAATTCTACCTCTATCAGTATTGATGAATACATCTTTGTTCTCTGAATCGTGTCTAATACTTACTTCTGGCCTGATTCTTCCAGAGCGGCGGCGGCGTTTGAACTGAGAAACCAATTTATTAGGTCTCTTGTGCAAACCAAAAATGTCACCATTAACGTGAATTCTTGAACCATCGGCCCAACCAGCAGGTGAATCATCTACTCCTGCTTCTTTGAGTAGTTCTTTTACCTCAGATTCAGCGACTTCTTCGGAAACATCGATCATTTGTGCGGCATTTTTCACTAACCCACAGTTCTGCCCTTCAGGAGTTTCGTTTGGACATAGCCTACCCCAGTGAGTTGGGTGAAGATCTCTCGCTTCGAAATGAGGTTGACTCCTGACTAATGGGCTAGTAACTCTTCTCATGTGAGATAATGCAGCTAGGTAAGTCGTTCTATCCAATAATTGGCTGACTCCTGAACGGCCACCAACCCAGTTACCTGTTGCTAATGCATGCATAATTTTTGAAGTCAGAACATCAGGTCTTAAACAAGCATTAATTTTCAAATCTCTTTTTCTATTATGGTGTCTTTCCAGTTGATACTTAAGATCTCGAGCTAATTGCTGTAAACTAACACGGAATAAATCTTCAATCAAGTCACCAGCAAGACGTACTCTCTTGTTTGCATAATGATCTTTGTCATTAGGGTCTCTATTAGTGATTGCCATTTCTAAAACTTGACGGACTATCCTACCAAGGAAAATTGCTTTCTTCTCACGTGCTTCACTTGTAGCACCTAGGTGAGGCAATAGTTCTTTGTCCAACATATTCTGTATTCTAGATTCACGATACTCTTTCTGTTGACCATGTGCAAATTTTTTCTCTAACCAAGCAATTGCTTCTTCAGTATTCTCTACGCCATATTCTTCATTATCCTTAACATCGTTAAGATTTGCCACAGTATATTTCATTGCTTCTACTGGACCTGCAATAGCTGCGAAAATCTCTCTGTCATTCTCCATCCCTAAAGCCCTCATCAGTAGAACCACAGGAATAGCAGCCGTACCTGCACTAGGAATCTTTACCATTAGCATTCCATCTCTTCTCTTTTCTACATTGAGAGGTTTTCTAACACCGTCTTTCTGGGAAAATATCTTTGCTACCTCTGTTTCATGAGCATATTTTTTATTCTTCTCAACTGTGACTCTGTTAGGAGCCAGATCTTCCATAGAAATTAGGACTCTCTCAGTACCGTTGATTATGAAGTAACCTCCAGGATCCATCGGATCTTCACCGAACTTTCTCAAAAGAGTTTCATGATATTCAGCATCATCAGCAGATGTGTAAGGAGATAATTTCCTAGGTGAATCTTGAGTACCTGCTATATGATCAGGGTGTAAGTTACATCGTGCAGAACGAACCATAATTGGGAGATTCCCAATGTGAACACTTGATTCTTCTATAGATCCATGTGTCTGACCGGGCTCAGGAGGAATGTCATCTCGATAGATAACGAAATCCATATAAATTGGCGAGAAATAGGTCAATTTCCTAATACGGCATTCCAGAGGAGTTGCAGGGTGTTCTGCGCCATTAGCCTCTCTAATAGTCGGATTTCCAAGTCTCAATCCTTTCAAACGAACATAAATTTCCTTCTCTAACACGTCTAGTTTAATGGCACCTCCGCCATCTTTGCCACCGGGTATTGAATCAACTGGTTCATCAGTACCAACACGAATGTTACGAACTATTTTTTCCATACGACTTTTGCGTCCTTCACCACCAAGTATTGTGTCATTGTATGACATCAATTGATGATTAACTAAACTTCTTCTTTGAAAATAACTTTCTACAATTTCTTTCATACACTCAACTCCTAAGTACTCTCCACAATTAGACGGAAAGCAGTACTAGAACCTGCAGACCTACTATATCTGATAATTTTTACAACTCTGTTTGTTAGCCAACCAGCAGGAAGTTCGGAATTATTTAATTCCTCTAATTCTTTGATTGCTTGAATTGCAGGGTCTGTGATTAGAACCTTAGGGAGCAATTCTTTTGCTAACCTGGTAGTGCCATCATATTCTGTTTGTAACATATCCCATGGAGCAAGTTGTGCTTCCTCTTGTTCGACAGGAACGAGTTCATGGTGTGGAACTAAGAAGTGATTGAGAACATTGAATCTATCCTCTCCTTGTGGTATATCATCATCAAGAATAGACTTTCTTGAAATTGTGATCCTTCCACTTCGGCTCCTTTTCCTTGAAGCCATTTGTTCACGAATGATCCCCATGATGTTCTCTAACTCGTCATCACCAGTTTCCAAACCAACTTTCTTAGCAACTTGGTCTACAGTCATTCTCTTGATTGCATCCATGTTGGCATCGTCAGCAAGTCTATGGGCATGTTCTTCTGAGACGCCCAGCTCCATTAATCTCTTTTTCGTTGAACTTTTTACTGCCACATCAAACACCATCATCCAACAAAAAACATGGGCTTGCGAGCTAGAAAAGGACTTCTTAGCATTAAATAATTAGATTATTTTGATACTATCCTCGACTATGCCACAGGCCCATAGCATATGCTGGGCTGTCGTCGGACTGAGGGGGTATTTATGAATCTGATGGTAGAGGCATGGCTACCACTGGACGGGGGGTGCAGGTTAGGAGTTCCCAATCGGCGACCCCAAAGCAGAGCAGTCAGACATAAACGTTTTGAAAAAAAATAGCGCAAAAGGAGATTAAATGTATGAACTTGGGTGAAAAAAATAATCCAATAACCGAAGTCAAAAAAGTACAATTTAGTCTGCACAATGGAGAGACTGTATCTCTTAGAATTCCTAAATCTGTTTATCCTCCTAGAGAAGACTCGATATTAATGATGGAAATTTTAGAAAAACTGAAGCCCAATGGGATTGCAATGGAAATCGGATGTGGTTCGGGCTTACTGAGTATAGCGTTAGCAAAACATAACTGGATGGTAGAATCCTGTGACGTGAATCCATTTGCGATTTCTGCGGCAAAAGAAAATTCTCATTCCGCTTCAG